>Ga0164311_10000046_pt1 | contig 41462 bp, 39 predicted proteins | sample GuaBasSedimGuay2_FD_121796 | JGI IMG/M metagenome (GOLD analysis project Ga0164311, IMG submission 121796) | Subseafloor sediment microbial communities from Guaymas Basin, Gulf of California, Mexico - Guay2, Core 4569-9, 9-12 cm | ecosystem: Environmental > Aquatic > Marine > Hydrothermal vents... | reverse complement strand
GCAGATGCTTTTAGGTGTTTAGGTTCAAAGCTGGAAACCGTTGTTACTACTGAAATATCATAGAGCGGGTAGATAGGTATAAGCCATAAAACAGCCATAACTATTCCTCTGCTTATAGCTAAAAGAAACATAAGTAAAGAGTATGATGCTAATGATGCTTTGTAAAGTTTTAAGCTTCCTACTCTATCACTTAGCTTTCCAGCATAAGGTCTTACCATGGACCCTATTAGAGACGTTAAGCCACCATATATTATCCCATATATCACTTCGTTTCTTCCAACTTCAATGTAAAGTTTGATTGAAAGCACATTGAATGACCATGAAGCACCAAAATAACTAATACCTACGGCTAGTAGGAATACAAGTAAGTTTTTAGGGATTTTGTTTACTGAGCTAGTTTTGCTTTTATCGTCATATTTTCTTATAATATCATACTCTTTAGGATATGCAATATAGAACACTATGTAGGATAGTGTTAAAGTCAATGCCGCAATTAATGTAATAAGCTTTACTCCTCCAAACCCGTATATAAACCCCATCATGCTGCATCCTAGCCCCCATCCTAAAGAACCGCCTAAAGTAACAGTGCCGTATCTATAGCCGCTTTCTACTTTTCCGAAACCACAGGGGCAATTATTGAAGGCCATGAAGCAGTCCACGCTAAACTCGCAATAGCCGCTAATATTTGGACATAGGGTATACTGGTAAAGCCTATAAGCGCAAGTGATGGCGCAGATATTAACCCTAATAAAACGAATTTTCTTCTACCATACTTATCAGCTAGCATACCCCAAAAAGTAGATGTCAGCACAGGCGCATACTCAGCAGCATTAAGAAACATTATGTCCGTATATGTTCCCCCTAAAAACTCTTTAACGTATATTCTCGATACTGCATAGTACAAACCCCAGCTTAATGCTTCGAAAAAGTGTCCTACACTGTAAAATCTAACCCAATATTTGCGAAGGAGCATACTACCATTATCTAATGGCCGTTAAGTAATAGTAGAAGTATATGTATTATATTATTATATAATGCTAACTTTAGGAGCTTCTAAATATATATGCCAGTTTCCTTACAAAATCTTCAACATTATTAACAGCATAAACCTTAGCTCCAAGGGTTTTAAGCTCATTAGCAAAAGCTTCATCATGTAATGGAGGAGTTAAAACTATAAATTCAATACTTCCTTTAACAGCATATTTAGCTTCATCCAAAGGATTATATCCTTTAACTGTTTGTTTAAGATCAGAAATCATAACAACAACTTTTCTACCCTTTCTCCTAGATGCCTCAGATAATGCTAAAGCTATGTTCGTCCATCCACCGAACTTAAGGTTAAAGAGAAATTCGACTAGGAGAATAGGGTTCTTTAGAATTCTATTGGGAACCTTAACTACGTATTCTCTAAAAACTATGAGATCACTAATGCTCTTGGTAAATGTAGAGGCTATTAGAATTGCGTGTTCAGCAAACTCTCTCATGCTGCCGCTAACATCTACAAGTAATATTACCTTTACTTCTTTCTTCCTTTCCTGATAGACTATAGGTTTTTCTTCAAACCTTAAAACATTATAGATGCTATCTCTAATAACCATATTAGCTGTTTTTCTCTTAGTCTTTTTACGCTTAGCAGTAGTGATGCACGATCTATACTTAGTTTTTAATCGCTGAACGACCATGGAGGCTGCGTGTAAAATGTTTTTCTTAACTTCATCATCAACAGCTGCTTCATAAACTTCTTTAAGTAAATGTAATGTTTGAAAACCGGCTCCATAAATCTTTAAGATATAGGGTAGATTGCTTGACATCCCGGAGGATACTGAAGCTAATAATGCATTTAAAACATCAATTTTCTCAGTAACAATTTTTTCTAGTTCTGACATCTTATGTACTGGAATAGTTGAAGAGTATTGCTTCATTAAGTTATGGTATTCTTCGAGAACGCTATTGGCCATGTCATAGTATCCTTTATTATTTTCTAAAAACGCCTTTCTATAATATTCAAATGCCTTAGCAAGTTTTGAAGCAGCTTTAATTAAAATTTGTTCACTAGCATTTAAGTTATTGTATTTTATTTTTTCGAGAGAGCTTAATGCTCTAGGATTAGCGGTTGAGATAATCTTATGTATTTCATTTTTACTTAGCGGGGATTTAAACAGCTTGCTAATAACAAGTCTCTGAGATTCTAGTCTAATTGAGGATAAAGTTTCTAATAATGTATTTCTATAATCTTTTATTAGTTCGTTTACAGCTTTAGGATTATAATTTAATATTGAGGCAATTATTTGTGAATCTAATAGGTCATGTTCCTTCAGAACCTTAATGAGCTTGCTTGAGTCCAAGGTTTTAACTTCTGATGGTGCTTTTAATATTCTATGTGCAAGTATTTTAGCTAAAAACTTGGATACATTTCTTCTTTTCTTTTCAAAAGCGTAAAGCGATAATTCAAGGATTTTAGTGTTAGGAAGATCTTCTATGCTAAGCTTGTTTCGAATAATGTCCTCTATAGAGTCCAGGTAAAAGTCTTTTTCATCCTTTATTCTTCTTAATGAACATTTCTGAATATTCTTTAACATAATGTAATTTGCTGCTTTGTTTAAGTCTTTGAGATTATGCTCTACACATTTTGAAACAATAGAATTAATTTTCTCTTTCCTAGCTATTTCAAAAACACCTTTTCTACTGTCTTTCTTTATAACTCCAAGTTTCCATAGCGTATAGAAAGCTTGTTTCTTACTTGGATTTTTAACCAATACTTTTACTTTGGCTACCGGTATTCTATCTCCATAATGTAATCTTAATTCTTTAAGGTTAAATTCTATGTCCCTAACTATTTTATACCTTAGGGAGGCTTTCTTTAAAACAAAGTTGTTAAGAACTTCTTCAAAAACACTTTCATAGTTTACCCTCTTAGCTAAAACAGCTTTTAATACTTCCTTAAAATCGTTAAATGGTACCATGTATTGTTCTTTCTCTTTAATATACCCTGTCAAGGAGCAATATGTTTTTAGAATTTTCATCGCATTTTCTACTTCGCTTATGCTTAAAGGCATTCCTTTATTTCTTAGTTCTTTGCATAGCTTAATTAGGAAGTTTACTAATTCCTCTTCCTTAAAAAGGATTTCATTCTTTGCTGTTAATCTCATTTACTAGACATTACCTCTTAAAATATTTCTCGACAACCATACTTACTACATCTTCGTCCTCGCTTCTTTTAAGAAGAACAGAAAATGCTGCATCATAGAAATCCCTGATGTCTGCTTTCCTTTTTCCTCTCAGTTTAGCTAATCCGGCCGCCATTTGCGTCCATGCAACAGTATCTGCAGGGCCAGGCTTATGTAATGCTTTGCTTCTTAGTTCATTAATTACAGCTAATACTTTTGCTATATTGTCTTCGCTTACTAGTCTATAGTCTTCACCTAACCTGAGTTTAACTATTTCCTTCTCTACCTCTTCTGGAGGATAAGTAAACTTTATTCTAACAACTCTTCTTAAGAAAGCATCACTTAGTTCTCCTTGAGCAATATCTTCAGGGTTACTTGTGAAAATCACTTGAAAACCTTCACCTTTAGCTTTGAAAACCCTTTTAAGCTCCGGTATAACTATTCTTCTCTTATCTACAATATCAAGTAACATGTTTTGAAATTCTTCACTACTTCTCCTAATTTCATCAACAAGTACTCCTGAGTCTAAAACTAAAGCTGCAAGTAAGGGTCTAGGTACAAAACTTTCCTCAGTAAACCCCATTTTCATAGCCATTAATGGGTGGAAATCTCCGATAACCCTATATTCATCATAATTTTCACTACATGGAAGAATAAACGCTTTTTTACCTGCCCAAAGAGTTAAAATACCATAGCCAACTTCCGTTTTTCCCGTACCTGGAGGCCCTTCAAAAAGAACAGGTCTACCTATTAAGAAAGCTGAAACGACTAATGCCACAAGTTTTTCTGAAACAATAAGCTTAAAATCTTCACGTAACCTATTAACAATACCCCTAACTGATCTAATAGGTTTAAACGGCTCTACTATGCTGAGATAAGTTTCGTAAACCTTTTTCTCAACTACGTTTTCCTTAAATCCCTCACTAGTTTTCATAGCTAACCACTATAAGGTATTTTACTTACGTTCTTAACTATTTTATCATGAAAATTTCCTACGCGAATCCTCTTATTTAAAGGTTAATGCTAAAACTATTCTCAGCTTAACCTCTCTAACTTATCTAACGCTTCATCAAGCAAATCTATTATTTCTTCAATATCTTTAGACAATTCTTCATATTCATCTTCTATTTCTCTTAGTAAATCAATAGTATATTCAATGTTTTCTATAGCTTCACGAACCTTATCTTTAAAACTCATAATTATCACCTAAAACAGTTCTAACATTTAAAATGGTGGTGATTCCCTGCATATTTTAACCTAATACCTCCTATTAACTAATGGGAAGTGACATGCTACATAGTGATTATTACCGTAGAATATAAGTTTAGGTTCTTCCCGGGAACATATGCTTTCCGCATATGGGCATCTTGGATGCAGTCTGCAACCCGAAGGTGGATTTATTGGGTTAGCTATTTCGCCTTTTAACACTATTTTTTCTCTTTTTCTTCTTATAAGGGAAGGTACAGATGAAAGTAAAGCTTTAGTGTATGGGTGTAAGGGGTTATCTATTAATTCTTCTGTAGATGCTATTTCAACTATTTTTCCAAGGTACATTACTGCAATAGTGTCTGATATAAGTCTTGCAACGGCAAGGTCATGTGTTATGAAAAGTATTGACAAATTATATAACGATTTAAATTTCATTAATAGCTTAAGTATTGCTGCTCTAAGAGAAACATCAATCATGGAAACAGGTTCATCAGCAACAATAAATTTAGGTTTTAAAATCATAGCTCTTGCTATAGCAACTCTTTGTCTCTGGCCTCCAGATAGCTGATGAGGAAATAGCCTATAAAACATATGTGGTGGTGTTAAGCCCACATTTTCAAGCATTTTTAAAGCTTCTTCTTTGGCTTCTTTTTTATCAGCTATACCGTGAACTATTAAAGGTTCGGCAATTATCTCTCCAACGCGCATTCTAGGGTTAAGTGAAGCATAAGGGTCCTGGAAAATTATTTGTATTTTTCTTCGTAAAGGTCTAAGCTGTTTTTCATTAGCAAAAGTTATGTCTGATCCTTCAAAAACTATTTTTCCTGCATCAGGTTTCTCTAGTCGAACAATAAGTCTTCCTGTGGTTGTTTTACCGCATCCAGACTCACCTACTAAAGAGAAAACTTGTCTGCTAAACATTTTAAAGGATATACCATCAACAGCTTTTATAAATTGTTTCTCCTTAGCAAGTAGTCTTTCAAGAAAACTTTTCTGAACAGGAAAATACTTCTTTAAGTCAACTACCTCTAATTCGATCATAGCAACTCATCACCTATGCGTATAGCCAGCATTTCACATACCTATTCTCATTAATCCTTACCGTTGGTGGCTCTTTCCTCATACATTTCTCTATAGCATATGGGCATCTTGGATGGAATCTACAGCCTGAAGGAGGATTTGCTAGATCCGGTGGATTTCCTTTAATTTCCTTTATTTCTTTTCTAACAAACACGTCTGGTATGCTTTGGATTAAACCTTGGGTGTATGGATGTAAAGGCTTTGAAACTATTTCATCTGAAGGCGCATACTCATATAAGTGCCCTGCATACATTACAGCTATTTTATCTGCTCTTTCAGCTGCTAGTGAAATATCATGAGTTATAAGTATTATCGAAGTGTTTAGCTCTTCTTTAAGACTTGCAAGAAGTTCCATGATTCTATCTTGAACTATTACATCTAATGCTGTTGTAGGTTCATCAGCAATTATAAGTTTTGGTTTAAGAACCGTAGCTAAAGCGATCATAACTCTTTGTCTCTGGCCTCCAGATAGCTGATGAGGATAGCTATCTAATCTATCTGGCGGTAAACCTACTTCCATAAGAGCTTTAGCTGCCATATCGTAAGCTTCTTTTTTACTTATATTTACATGTTCAAGTATTGTTTCAACGATTTGATCTCCAACTTTTTGTAACGGATCAAGACTTGTTAATGGATCTTGGAAAACCATTCCAATTTCTTTTCCTCTAACCTTTCTCATTTCAGATGATGAAAGTTTGAGAAGATTTTTCCCATCTAAGACTATTTTACCGCTGACAATTTTTCCTTGAGGCGGAAGTAGTCTAACTATAGCGTATCCTAAAGTTGACTTACCACTACCGCTCTCGCCAACAAGTCCAACCATTTCTCTTCTATTTATTGCTAAGGATACATCGTCTACAGCTCTAACTATACCTCTACCCGTATAGTAGTAAACCTTAAGATTTTCAATAGTCAATAATGTTTTCCTCATCTCTTCTCAGCTCCTCTTAAGCTCAGAATATCATTTAACCCTTCCCCTACCAGTGCAAAGCCCGCAGCTAGTAACATAATCATGAAGCCTGGAAATGCAACAAGCCACCAATATCCTGCTAGAAGATATTCATGACCTGCCCTTAAATCAGCACCCCAATCAGGTGTTGGTGGAGGTACGCTAAAACCTAAGAAGCTTAAGCCTGCTTCAGTTAAAATAGCATCTGCGATGTTCATTGTGAAAACAACTATGATTGTAGGTAAAAGGTTTGGTAAGATATGTTTAATAATTATTCTTGAGTCTTTGGCTCCAATAGCTTTAGCTGCTTCCACGTAAAGTAGCGACTTTATCGATAATGTTTGGCCTCTAACCATTCTAAAATATGTTGGAATATAAACTACGGCAATAGCAATTATAGCGTTAATCATGCTAGGCCCTAATACAGCGGCGATAGCCAATGCTAAAATTAAGCTTGGAAACGCATACATACTATCCATAACTATTGAAAACACTCTATCAACTATCCTACCATAATAGCCTGAAATTAATCCTAAGGGAACACCAATGCACATTGAAAGAAGAGTTGCTGATACAACAACGGTTAAAACTGTCCTACCACCGTAAAGTATTCTAGAAAACATATCGTAGCCTAAATTATTGGTGCCCATTAGATGGCTAGTTGATGGAGGCTGTAAAGCGTCACCTACCTTAATAATGGGGCTATACTGCGTTAGTAAAGGTGCTGTAATAGATAAAGCTATTATAGTTATAACTATAACTAGCCCTAGTTTGAGCATTAAACTTGCTTCTTTCAGCCATGGAGCCAGCATTTTTCTGATCAGTTCAAACCCTATGTTCACCGTTCTGAACCTCAATATCTTATCCTAGGATCTATAAGCGCATATAATATGTCAACAACAAGGTTGACTACAGAAACGAATATTGCGAAGAAAACTATAGTTCCTTGAATTGTAGTGTAATCCACGTATTTTATTCTCTCCAGTAGAAAAGTACCCATACCTGGCCATGAAAATGTTGTTTCAGTTAAAACAGCTCCTGTAAGTAATATCGCAAATTGGAGACCCATCATAGTTAGTATTGGGATAAACGCGTTTTTTAAAGCGTGTCTTAGAACCTTAAGTTCGCTTAAACCACGTGCTCTAGCGGCTCTAATGAAATCCTGCGATAAAACATCGATCATGTTTGCTCTAACAAGCCTGGTATATGCACCTGAAAGAACTATACCTAAAGTAAGTGATGGAAGTATTAGATGCTGTAAAGCATTTAATACTATATCATATCTTCCAGTAATTATTCCATCTAAAACATATAGTCCTGTGACCGTATTCCATCCTACGGTTAAACCCGGATCTATTCTACCTCCAATAGGCAATATTTTAAGATAAACACCAAAAATAAGTTGGAACATCATTCCAAGCCACGGTATGAATAGTGCATAAGCTATTATACTGTATAATCTTAACGTAGTGTCTACTTTAGTATAACATTTAACGCCAGCTACGGTTCCCGTGATTAAGCCTATGATTATACTTACTATAAATCCGAAAATAGTTAACTCTATTGTTGCAGGTAAGTGATCAAAGATCTCAGCTAAAACAGGCCTCTTACCCCATATAAGGGATCTCCCGAAATCGCCTCTAATAATACCTAAAATGTAGTCCATATATTGGACATGATATGGTTTATTTAGTCCTGCCTCCTCCTTTAACCTTTCAATATATTCTGGAGGTGCTTTCATACCTACCATTGCTGTTATAGGGTCCCCTGGCATAACTCTTAAGATAATGAAGACTATAGTTAATAGAGTGAACACTATAGGTATGGTCATTAGCGTTCTAACAATGATGTACGTTCTAAGGGCTGCCATAAACAATCACTTAGAGGATTAGTTATATGAAAAAAGTTTTTAAATTTAAAAATTTCCCTAAAACACTACCGGTCTACTCCTTCCAATACAGTAGCCAGTATCTAAACAGCATTGTTGGATCTAGTACTATTCCTCCAACGTTCTTCTTAGCAGCAACAAATAGCTTTCCTTGAATTAACGGTGTTATCGGTACTTCTTCAGCCAAAATTTCTTGTACCTGTTCATAATATGGTGTTCTTTCTTCGATTGTTTCCTTGACAGCTGCTTCATCAAGTAAGCTATCTACTTCCGGATTAGCATATCCTGAACCTGTCCATGCATTAGCAGCACTATGTAAGAATGGTGTAGTATAATCATCTGGGTCTATATAGTCTGGATACCATCCGTAGAGCGATAGTTGTAATGCTCCTTTACGTGTAAATTCGAGATATTGTGTCCACTCAGCGCTCTTAATTGTAACCTTGATCATACCTGTGGCTTCCCACTGCTCTTTAAGAACAGCTGCTAGGTCTTTCTCAGTATCTCCATAGTGTGTTGGCGTGTACCATAGTTCAACTTCTAATGGGTTATCTTCACTATATCCTGCTTGCTGTAGTAAGCTTTTGGCAAGTTCAACATTAGACCCTTCACCATACTTTTCTAAGAAAACATCTTTATGGCTCCACATGCCTTTAGGTATAAGGCTATATAATGGCTCCCAAGTGTCTAAATAAACTCTCTTGCAAATGTCGGCTCTATCAATAGCTGCTGCTAAGGCTTGTCTTACAAGTTTGTTATCAGTACCAGGCATTTTAACATTAATTATAATATACCTTATTGCAGCGCCTGGAACTTCTATAACTTGAAGATCCGGATTACCTTTAAGACTTTCAATATCTGCTGGATTTAGCGTTCTCCATGCGATATCTACTTCTCCTCTCTCTAATGCTAGTCTTAAGGTTGTAGCATCTTTGAAGAACCTTATAATTACTCTTTCAATCTTAGGTTTCTCACCATGATAGTATGGATTAGCTTCTAAGACAAGTTCTTGATCTCTAACCCATTTAACAATCTTATATGGCCCCACTCCACCAGCTGTTTGATCACTGTCTATTTCATCAGGTTTGTAGTCTGGATGTACTGGGAAGTATGGTGGTGTTGCTAATAATGCTAAGAAGTAGGAGACAGGTTTTTTGAGCACAAATTTTACGGTGTAATCGTCGACGGCAACAACATCTTCAACAAACTCTGTCACCAGCCATGAGGGATCTCCTTGGATTTCCATAACTCTTTTGATACTTCTAACAACGTCTTGTGCTGTGCATGGTGTTCCATCGGCAAACTTTAGGTCTTTCTTTAGATGGAATACGTAAACCTTGCCTCCTTCTTGAACTTCATGAGATTCGGCGATACCATACATTAGCTCTGTTGTGCCAGGTTTATACCTCATAAGGCCTTCCATGACATTATTAAGCACTTCCCATGTGAAGAAGTCGTAAGCGTTTGAAGGATCTAAGTCTGTTACCTTATCTGTAACACCTATTACAATCTGTGATACAGCAGGCGTAGTTGTAGGTGGAGTAGTGGTAGGTGTTGGTGAAGTTACCGGAGGCTTAGAGACAGCAAAGAATACGACACCTAATGCTATAAGGACTACAGCAGCTATGAATAGAGCTTTCATATTTATGGCCATAGCTTTTCTCATATTATATCTTCACCTAAACTTTTCCTTAGTATTTTGTGCTAAAGTCCTAACGGCGTTCCTAAAAAATTTTTCCCATAAAAGTCTAAAGACCTTTAACAAAAATTTAAAGTAAACCATTTAAGCCATTATACTTTTTAACGAAAAAGCTATTTGCGTTACTGTTCTAAGTTTTTCCCTCAAAATAACTATTTGAGGTCTATAAATGATTAATTCTTGAGTGTTTTCTTTAATATCTAAGTCTAATATTTTAGCTGCAACTTTAACTTCAACTCTACCCTTAATAACAGCAGCTCCTTCACCATAACTTGGATTAAGCTCTATAATTATAGGTAACATTATCTTTTCTTGCTCATCTTCAGTAAGTAGTGACTTTAAATATTCAAGTTCTTTACGCCTAAACATGTGAACTGTTCCATCCTTACATACAACGTGAGGGTATTTTTCTGAAAGGAGCTGCTTAAGAGACTTTCTACTGTAAGGTAAATGAATGTTAGCTAATCTCAGAAGTTCTTCTTTTAAAAGCTCCTCCCATATGATTTCTCTTTCACTCATTTCCCGCGCCTTCTAGCTAAAAGCACTTTAACTCTTTTGAGTCTAGCTCTTTCTTCTCTTTCTCTTTCTTCAAACTTCATGGACAAGTATTTAATTGTTGCCTCAATTTTAGGTATCAATATGTGTTCTAAAACATTAACTCTTCTTCTCATTTTCCTAATTTCCATACCTAATCTTTCAAGGGTTTTCTCTACCTCAGCAAGTTCTATAGAAAGCTTGAGAGCTTCTTCGAACCTTCTAGATGCTTCATCAATATATAGTGAAGTATCCGTTAAAACATAGCCTCTTTCACTAAGTTTTCTTTCAATATCTACGGGTTCTAGTAAGGGAACTTTAACGCCCATAATATTTTGTGTTCCAAAAACGACTTCAACATCTCTTTCTACGCCAAGCATTTCTTTAGTTAGAAAGGCTCTACCATGAAAACCGTAGGCTATGGACATAGCTTCATAAGCTTTAGAAAAATGCTGATAAAGTTCCTCTCTTTTCTTAACAGCGCCACGTGCAATGCTTAAGAATTCAGCAACAAGTATTGTCAAACGCTCTCTTAGAATTCTATGGATTCTTTTAGCTAAAATACGTCTTCTCTTAAGCTTAATGAGCTCTATTTTTGTAGGTCTAACTTTTAATGTTTTAGCTGAACTCATCAGCTAAACCCTTAAGTTATTAGGATTCTCTATACTTAGGATGATATTTTCTAATGAACTCTTCTCTTATCAGCTTGAGCTCTTCTTCAGGAACTATTGACAGTAGATCCCATGCAATACCCAGCGTTTCCTCGATTGTTCTTTTCTCATATTCGCCTTGTTTGATAAACCTTTGTTCGAATTCGTCAGCGAATTTTAAGTATTTTTTATCTCTTTCACTTAAAGCTTCGGTGCCGACGATTATTGAAAGTTCTCTTAAATGCTGGCCTTCAGCATAGGCAGCGTAAAGTTGCATGAAAACATCTCTATGATCTTCTCTGGTTTTACCGGGTCCAATACCTTCTTTCATAAGTCTTGAAAGCGATAAGAAAACATCCATAGGCGGGTAAATACCTTTCCTATGCAAGTCTCTTGAAAGTACAAGTTGGCCTTCGGTTATGTAGCCTGTTAAGTCCGGTATAGGATGAGTTATATCATCATCTGGCATTGTTAATATAGGCATTATTGTTACCGAGCCTTTTTTACCCCAAATTCTTCCTGCTCTCTCATACATAGTCGCTAAGTCCGTATACATGTATCCAGGGTATCCTCTTCTTCCCGGAACTTCCTCTCTTGCCGCAGACATTTCTCTTAAAGCTTCACAGTAGTTTGTCATGTCTGTTAATATTACTAACACATGCATATCATGTTTCCATGCTAAGAACTCTGCTGTTGTAAGTGCTACTCTTGGTGCAGCTATTCTCTCTACTGTTGGGTCTGATGCCGTGTTTATGAAGACTACTGTTCTTTCTAAAGCTCCTGTTTCTTCAAAGTTTTTAACAAAGAATCTGGCATCGTCAAAAGTTACTCCTATTGCTGAGAAAACTATTGCGAAACTTTCTTCTTTACCTTTAACTGTTGCTTGTCTAACTATTTGAGCTGCAATTCTATTATGAGGAAGCCCTGAACCACTAAATATTGGAAGTTTTTGCCCTCTAACCAGGGAGTTTAATCCATCTATTGCCGATATTCCTGTTTCAATAAATTCTGAAGGAGGCTGTCTTGCTGCAGGATTTATCGGGGCGCCGTTTATATCTGCATAGTCTTCAGGAACTATTGGTGGTCCTCCATCCATAGGTCTACCTAATCCATCAAATGTTCTTCCAAGCATGTCAAGAGATAATGGTAGTTTAAATGTTTCACCTTTAAACCTAACAGCACTTCTCTTTAAGTCTACTTCTTTAACTCCGCCGAAAACTTGGATTACCGTAGCTTCTTTGCTAACGTCAATTACTTGTCCATACCTTGTTTCTCCAGATGCTGTTTCAACCTCAACTACTTCACCGTATTTTATTCCGGGCATGCTTTCAACTACGAGAAGCGAGCCTCTAGCACTATACAGGGAGCTTATTTCTTTTACGAAATATGATGTACGTGCTTCAACCATGTTTTTCACCTCATTTTCTCAGCAACTAATTTCTTAAATTCATGGTCCATTTGAAGCCATATTTTCTTAATTTCACTTTCAACTTTGTCGTAAGGTATTTCCTTCATTCTAGCTATACGATATTTTACAGGTAATTTTCTTATTTCATCAACCGTTATTCCCATTTCCAAAACTTTCTTTGCCCTTTCATAGAACCTTATAATAGTCTTCATCATTAAATGCGTTTTTTCAGGCGGAGAATAAGTGTCTACTTCATGGAATGCGCTTTGCATCAAGAAGTCTTCCCTAATCATACGTGCAACTTCTAATGTTAACTTATCCTTTTCAGGCAGTGCTTCTGGACCTACAAGTCTAACTATTTCTTGAAGTTCTGCTTCTTCCTGTAAAAGCCTCATTGCTGTTGCTCTAACTTCTTTCCATTCTGGATCTATTTTTCTCCACCATTTCTCAACAGTATCAACATATAAGCTATAGCTTATTAGCCAGTTTATTGCTGGAAAGTGTCTTCTATTAGCTAACGCTACATCTAATGCGAAAAGTGTTTGGATTATTCTAAGAGTGTTTTGCGTCACGGGTTCGCTGAAATCTGCCCCTGGAGGACTAACAGCACCAACAACAGTTACTGAACCGATACGTGGTGGTCTACCTACACACTCTACTCTACCCGCTCTTTCATAGAACTCTGCTAGTCTAGAAGCAAGATATGCGGGGAAACCTTCTTCACCAGGCATTTCCTCAAGTCTACCGGAGATTTCTCTCATAGCTTCAGCCCATCTTGAAGTAGAGTCAGCAACTAAGAGTACGTCATATCCCATATCTCTGAAATACTCACCCATAGTTATACCCATAAACACGCTTGTTTCTCTAGCTGCTACAGGCATGTTAGAAGTGTTTGCAATGAACACTGCTTTTTCTCTTAAAGGCCTACCCGATCTTGGATCTTTAAGTTTAAGGAAGCTGTGAAGCGCATCAGCCATTTCGTTTCCTCTTTCACCGCAGCCAACGTAAATACTTAGCTGGCTGTGAGACCACTTAGTTAGCTGCTGCAATGCAACTGTATTATGGAATATTGTCGGTATCTCGCCTCCTACGAAGTTGCGAGTTTTTTCAACAGTTATATCATAAACTACTGTTGAGTAATTGTAGATTCTAGCGTCAACAACTCTATCTAAGGCTATATTCTCTAAAGCTCTTAATAATTGCTTTATAAAGCTTACGAGATGTAGGCTACTCTCATACTTCACCGATGCTGCAAGTATTTTAGTTAAACTCTGCTTGGTAATGTTCTCTTTAAGGTAAAGTTGGTTACCTATATGTATACCTTTACTTTCAAGCTTTCTTTTAGATAATACTTTATATATTTCCTTAAGTATTCTTGGAGAAATGGGAATTGCTTCTCTTGCTAACCTAGTTTCACACTTATTACTAACATATTTTTCTAATGCAACAATTTTCCCCATCTTAGGAGCATTATTTAAAATAATTTCGTAGAATTTCTTAAGCTCTGGAATACCAGTAACGTATATTCTATTCCTTTTGCTACCGACTTTAATTGAATAGAGTATTCCAAGTCTACTTAGAAGATACGCTATTCCCATGGCTAATTTAGGAGATACTGTTACGTATTCTAAAGTGCCTTTACTAAAGCTTCCATCTCCAAGGAAAAGCCCTCTTAGAAAGGCTGCTACAATATTATCAGGAGACTTTAGTATTCCCTCGGGAACGTAGGCGCTACGTGACTTCCTCCTTTTAGGAACACCAAGTTCCCTCATTAATCTGGCTATTAGTGCAGAATATGCTTCGACACCATAAACTGTCCTAAACAGTTTTTCCCTAGCATCGATACTAAATAGCTTTTTCATGAGATATTTAAATCTTTCACGTAGAACTTTATTGTTACTGAAGAACCTTACACTTCTCTTAGTAACCATACCATCAGATATTATTAATCCAAGTAATTCAGCGAAGTCTTCGGTTAAGGTGTTCGGTATTTTTATTGTATGTTTACTTCTCCTTAGCCCGAGAATCTCTGGGTAACCTATTTTCTTATAAAGTTTATTAAGAGCTATTATTAATTTTAACGGGATTGAGGAGTTTTTCTTATAAGCCAACGTTCTAATGGTTTCTTTAGATAAACCTGTTTCTTTTGAAAGCTTATCTATTTTCTCTGTTTTAATTATCGTTTTTAATAGTGTTCTTATTTCATCATTAAATTCTTTATCCCTGCTCACTATGTCACTATACTTTACCAGTTTCTCTAGGGAGATCTTAAACTCGTCAACTAATATTACTATCTTCCTTGGGATAACTAGAAACATTCCCGGTTGAATGTTTTTAGCTTTAATTTCTTTGAAACCTTTTTCAGGGTCGAATATTATTAACTTGTGCTCAGGAGTTACCTTTATTCTTCTTCCACTCGCAGTTACTACTTCGACTATTTTGTTAGTAAATCCTTTGTAAACATGTGTTGCCTTAACTGGTCTAAGTTTTTCACCATCGAATCCGAAGACTTCTAGAGGTTTTTTCAGCTCATATATTTCCTCAGCTAAATTATGATCTGGTTCTCCTCCTTTAGCTTCTTTAAATATTTCATCTATAATTCTAATGCTTCCATCGGCTAGTAAGATAGGAGTACCCGGCATAACGCATTTTCCTGTTCCGAAGCCGCCCGGTATTGCTGCTTTACCGCCTTTAGCTAGTGGGAACATGTAATCTATGACTCTTGTACCTGTGATTAAAGGTTCTTCAGGGTCTAATTTTACTTTGCTTGGTCTAGGTTTACGTACTGGCCATTTATGGTACATTTTTAGTTCATATTTTTCTCCTTCACATTCCACGACAGCTATTGTTTCCTCTATGGTGTAGTCTCCTTCAGAAACAACTTCTTTAACAACCCCTCTAATATCGGGTGGAACCATGATTTTATGTTCTATTAAAGGCGTTTCAGGTACCGTACCTATAATGTCTCCACCGCTTACTTTCCTCCCGGGCTTAATTAGAGGTGTGAAATGCCATTTCTTATCCCTAGATAGAGGATGTGCTCTAACCCCTCTTTTAACGAATGGGCCAACTAAAACTTCAAGCTCGCTTAAAGGCCTTTGCAAGCCATCATAAACTGTTCCAACAATTCCAGGGCCTAATTCGGCGACTAGGGGTTTCCCTGTTCCAACAACTTTTTCGCCAACTGTTAAACCGCCTGTGTCTTCGTAGACTTGTATTATTGCACGATCTCCTTCTAAACCTATTATCTCACCTATTAGAGCTTCTTCTCCTACCTCAACTACTTCATATACTTGGGCCCCCTTCATGTTCTCAGCTATGACTAAGGGGCCTGAAATCCTCCATATTTTACCTACAACCATGTTTTGCTCACCTTAAAATTCAACTGCGAAACCTATTACCTTTTTAACATATTGCTTGTAATATTCCTTGACATCCGGGTGTGCGGGGCCTTCTATACCCGGCACATATACTACGATAGGTATATTTTTACCTTTATATTCTAAAACTATGTCCTCTACATGTTTACTAAATTTCTCATGTACTATTATAATACCTATTTTAGGATCTTCAAGTATTTCTTTCAAATACTCTCTAGCTAGCCTACGTTCATCAGCATTTTTAGGTATTTCATAAACTTTTTTAACTCCTGCTAAACGAAAACCTACAGCTAAATTTTCATCGCCTATAACAGCAACATTATATTTTTCTATTCTTCTCATCTATGTCACCTTATTTCTTTAAGGAACTTAGAGTAAACTTCTACCGGAAGTTTTTCTCCAACAACCCTGAAGGTTAAAAGCACAAGTCTAATTTCCTTTTCCTTGGCTAATAAGTAGTGCAGTAAAACAGCAGGCGTTAGAAGAACTGTTGAAACGGTCTCTTTAATTCTTCTCATAGAGTAGTCTAAAATAACCTTTTCTACAAGAAGAACGTCACCTATAAGTCTAAATATTTCCATAATTTTTCTTCCTGCATCAGCATAGGGTGTTCTTTCAATTTTTTCTACTAATTCATCTAAGCTTCTAGATTCAAGCATAGACTTTAAAACATCGTGGTGAAGAATATAAGTAACATCTAATATGTTTTTAGCTGCACCTGCCTGGTCCTTTGAAAGAACACCTCTAACAACTATGCTTAGGTTTAGAAGATCAATATATGTTCCTATACATGGTAGAAGCTGTTCTCTACCTCTTAACTTAAGGGATAGAGATAGTAGTTTGGAGTAATACATGCTGTCAAGTTTTTTCTCAAGCCCGCTTCTAACACTTTTAATATTAGCTTCTGTTGTAAACTTTTTAATGTACTCTTCAATTAACGTAGCGTAATCATAAAGACCGGCTATTTTAGCTATATCAGCTATTTCATCTATTGAAGCTGCTTCATCTAATTTCTTTAATAACCCTTGTTCGTAAATTAGCCCTAACGGCACTAGTTTTGTTGGATGTATAGATTTTTCTGTAATTCTTCTAAGAACCTGTTTAATATTAGCTAAATCATATTTGACAAGGTATTGTTTTAAAAGCAGTAATGCTTCTTCAGGTAAGTATTTTTCAATATAAGCTATATCATATGATAGATAGTTCCAGATATTTTCTTCTAAGTCAGTAAAAGTAGTTATTGTCGCTATTCTCTCTGACAAGTATGAGCCTATTTCAGTGTTTAGAAATACTTCAACAGCATCCGCGAAGCTCTTTTTCTTTAATGCTTCTAAAACATGTACTTCAGTTACACATTTTGCTTCCTTACCTTTAAGGGAAGCAGCTAAAGAACCATAAACACCATATCTCCTATATTTCATAGAAGTAAACAAAGCTAATATAAACAGAAAGACAGGAGGAATTATAATAGTTAGAAGTAGGGGAAATGATAAAGCTATGGTCAATGCTTTATTCACCAAAAAGCTCTCTACTAAGTTTTGGCATTATCCTTGAAAGCACCATTTCAAGTCTAGCTTCGTAACTATTGTCTATCCTAAATCTACCATCTACTGAAGATACTATTATTCCTCCGCTTATGCTTTTATCTGCTAATACTTTTTCAACCCTATTTCTAAGGTTTTCTTTTTCTATGATTTTTTCAATAACTTTAACATCATCAGGGTTAACGTATACTAGGACTTTCTCTGAAGGTATCATGTGTATGGTTTCTAAAAGCAGGTTTCTAAGGGATTTTTCTACGTCAAATTTTCTTTTCCCTAAAACTTTTTTAGCTTTCTCTACAATGTCCCTGATGATATCATATTTTGTCTTAGCTATTTCCTTTCTTGTCTTCAATACTGCTTGCACTATTATTGCTCTAGCTTTTCTTTTAGCCGCCCCAATTATCTTTGAAGATTCTTTTTCATATTCGCTTTTCCGCCTAAGCTTAGCCTTGTTAATTATTTCCTCAGCTTCTTTCCTAGCCTTCTCTAAAATAGCTTCAGCTTCTTTTCTAGCTCTTTCAAGTATAGCCTTACTTACTCTTTCCAAAGTAGCTTCTTCAGCCATTTTTTCTGCCTCTTCAAATACGTTATTACTTTAAACAGTTAGTATTAGCGCTAATATCGTAAATACTAGACCCAATACTCCGAACAGCTCAGTGTATACCGCTAGAATTATGGCTGAGCCAAGGATCTGGCCTTTAGTTTTCGGTAGTAAAGCAATACCGGAGGAGCATGTAACGCCTTGGTAAGCTGCTGAAAAACCTTCGGCAAAAGCGGCAATTAAACCAATACCTAAAACCATTAGTCCTTTCTGAAACGCTAAAATAGGGTCTTCAACACCGTAGGTTTCTATTTTAGGTAAGATCTGTGTAATAATGTACAGTAAAGTTATTAGACCATAGAACGTCTGGGTCATTGGAAGTGATGCTAGTAGCAGTACGTTTCTAAATTGTTTCGGATCTTCCGATACTGTTGCTGCTCCAGCAGAACCCGCTATACCTACTCCTACCGATGACCCTGCTAACCCTCCTGCTAATGCTATTGCACCACCTACAACCGCTAATGCTGGACCCAGTTCAGGAGGTATTGTTGGTACTGCTTCCATTTTCCAAACCCTCCTTCACTTACATGCGAACATGTTTTTTAACCTTATCTTAATTAATATCTGTAACCTTAACTAGGTCTAATAACCAGTCTTTTTCTAATAATCAATTTTAGTGGAGAATATTCTATTCCTCCTCCCTCATAGAACTTCGGCAAAAACTCTACGAAGCAAAGTCTTAGTGCGTGAATAAAGGGACCTATAATTCCAAGGACGAAGTTTAACAAATGACCTAGTCCGAAAACAGCTGCTCCAAGCACTGCTCCAAGTATTAACCCTGGGATTCCAGGTAATAGACTGTTTACTCCGTTGATAACCATTTCACACATTAAATTGAAGCTTGAAGCTAAGTACACTGTTGCTAAAGCTACTCCTGCAAGTCTAGTGTAAGACATCACGTCTCCAAGTAAACCTGTTATGTCAAATATCCATAGGAAGGTTCCAAAGAATCTCATAGCCATGAACTGGGAACATGCTAGAAAACCTATTCCAACGAAAACACCGTAAATTAGCTTTTCATATAGTTCTCCAGGTATAGGGAGCACAGGATAATTTAACATAGTGTATAGGATGTAGGGTATTCCGAAAATTTGTATTAAAAATAATCCTATTTTATTAAATATAATAGGCTTATCTTTCTCTCTTAACGCCCTAATAAATCCTAGGAAATGGGCTATGTTTACATGGACTAAGCCTATTATCATAGATATTATGATTAAGCTAAGTGGATCGGTTAATTGCGGTGTTAAAGGTGGTATGTTTATACCTATTCTTGTGAAAGTATCTCCCATATATGAGCCGAAAAGTAAGCCTCCAATAACTGAGGCTGCTGCGGCTACATAAAGCATCCGTTTAAATAGTAAATAATTTTCAGATTCAGGATTTTCAACGAGTTTGTCTAATATGTATTTAACAGCTAAGAACATAGCTAAGCCGTAAATGGCGTCTCCAAGCATTATTCCGAAAAATGCTGAAAACGAATATGCAACTATAGGTGTTGGGTCCCATTCCTTATATCGAGGTATTCCATAGAACTTAACCAGAGGTTCAAAGAAGTTTAGTATTTTAAAGTTTTTCATTTTTGTTGGGGGCTCTTCTTCTTTTGCTGGTTTTGAGAAGCTAATATAGAAGTACTTTACATTGCTATGTAATTCGTAGAGGAGTTTCTTTTTAAGCGATTCCGGAACCCATCCTTCAATAACGCTTACATATTTAGCGCCTACTGCTTTCTCTAATACTGATAGTTTTGCAACTTCGTTTTCAAGAATGAGTCTTAAAACTATTACTTGGTTTAAATTGTCTTCTATTAATTTTTCAAGCTCTTTAGTGGTTTCTAAGTGTTCTTCACTATATTTTTCAAGTTTTTCTTTAAGCTCCTCTAAGTATTCTTTGATAGTTTTCAATTCTGAAGGTACGTCTAGTGTTTTGATATTTAGATCTCTAAGTATGAGTTTTACATGTTGTAAATCCCGTTTCAAACCGACCATAGCAGCTACTTTCTCATGTAAATCCGGTGTTAACTCTTCAAACATGAACTGAACTATTCCTTTTACTTTCTTCTTGAATTCCTCTTCTCTTTCAACTGGAAGTATTATTGTCTTAGAAAAAACTACTTCGCCTTCAAAATTTAGGTCCCTTAGCTTAAGTTCAGGATATTTTTTAATTATAAGTTCCAGGTATTTTAGTGTCTCCTTCGTCTTTCCTTCTAAAGCTTCAACATTACTTAGCTTCTTAGCTAAAACTTGTAGTTTAGAAAATACTTGCTTAACTGGTTCACCATATTTTTCGAGAAGCTCAGGTATTGTGTAAGGTTCTATTTTCTCCTTAACTTCTACTATGTGCTCCTTTCTAACATAGCCTAGAAATCTATCGACTATTTTAATTAGATTTTCTAATTCTGTTTTCCTTTTTTCAATAATTTCTCTTTCTATAGGTCTTAGTTCTTTGACTTCTTTTACATGCAAAGCCTCTGCTGCATGTAAGGCTAAAAGCACTTTATCTATTTCATCCTTTATACTAACTACTCTAGCCTTAAACATAGGCTCTGGTCTGCTAAGAACAACGTTTAAGGTCATTTTTACTATGTCCCCGTAACGTAGTCAACTATTAGCTTTATGATCTCATCTTTCTTCTTTTCAGCCCTACTTACCAGTTTTTGCAGTTCCGATTTTGCTTCATGCTCTATTCTCTTAGCCCGCTCTTCAGCATCTCTAACAATGGATTCTGCTTGAACCTTTGCATTGCTTAGGTCTAATGGGGCTTCTAATATTTCTCTAGCCTTCTCTTCCGCTCTCTTCTTAAGTTCTTCTGCTTTTCTTTTAGCCTCATTAATTATTTCTTCCGCTTTTTTCTCTATTACTTCTATCTCCGAAAGCGCTGTCAAAATGCTGGCACCTATGCTAAGTAATTGCTATAGTGTGGAAGTCGAATAGTTGGAAGTTTATAGGGTGAAATAAAAGTTTCTACCATTAACCTTTAATGTCTAAAGAGTTTTCCGCTAAATTAAAATATGACTAGTTTAACATTGTTAGGTTAGGCGAAGGCTGAACATTTATGTCAAGCATTCCTAAAGATTATCCTATGCCATTGTCGCTGATTCCTGCAGGATATACTGTAAGAGTTGTTAGTATTGTTGCTGGAAGAGGTGCTTCTCGAAGACTCGCAGAACTAGGTTTAACACCTGGAGTTATTGTTAAGGTTTTGAAGAATGATGTCGGACCAGTTCTTTTACAAGTAAGAGGTATAACTATTGCAATAGGGAAAGGAATGGCTATGAAAGTTCTTGTCAAAATAATTTAAAACAGCAGAAACAATGTTTAATAATTCTAAGTTATCTAAACTCCTTAATTATATACCTATAAGCTGAATCTGCAGCTATGGCTCCCTGGGCCGCAGCTACTACTATTTGTTTAAATGCCCCAGCAGCATTCGTACAGTCTCCTGCTGCAAAAATCCCTGGTATATTTGTTGACTGGTCTTTACTTACTTTAACATATCCTTTCCCATCTGTTTCAACACCTATTTTCCTGAAGAATTCTGCGGGAGGGTTAGCTCCTATTTCTATGAAAACACCATTTACGAATATTTTTCTTCCAGTTTCTTTGATCTTTACCCATTCAACAGTTTTAGTTCCACCTATTTCAGCAACATTACTGTTAAAAATAAACTCTATTTTCGGATTAAGCTCCATTTGCCTAATATAATATGGCTGCGCTCTAAATCTGCTTCTCCTATGAATAACGTAAACTTTTCTAGCATATTCAGCTAGGAGAAGCGATGCACTTGCAGCACTATCTCCTCCACCAACAACAGCTACAACCTTATCTTTGAACAGTGGAGCATCGCATGGAGCACAGTATGAAACACCTCTGCCAAGAAACTCTTCTTCTCCAGGTACACCTAGTTTTCTTTTGACAACGCCTAAAGCTAAAATTACAGTTTTAGTCTTAAAAACTCTATCAGAGGCTGTTATAACATTAAACTTGTTTTCCTCGCGTTTAACATCAATTACTTCATCTAAAACTACAGGTACTTTATACTTTGCTAAATGCTCATATAGCCTATCTATGAGTTCAGGTCCCATAATTTTCAATATTCCAGGGTAGTTTTCAACATATCCGATCTTATTTAGCTGTCCTCCCTTTTCCCTAGTTACTAATATAGCGTCTAACATGTACCGTGCAGCATATATTGCAGCAGCAACGCCGGCAGGTCCTCCACCAATAACTACAACATCATATTCTTTTTCTTCAAGAGGTCTTGTAGGTAATTCCAGTCTTCTAAAAGTTATTTTTAAAGACACCATCCTCTTCCCTAAGCGATAATGCATATTTTACAGTTTAAGTCTTTATTTGCCATCAACACCGTTAATATGTGTTATAGTTTCTTAAACACCTAACGGTTTATCGATAAAGTTATATGCCTAGCTTTATCTTCATAGTATCAGAAAGTTTAGGTAGTTAAATATGAGGTTTGCAGGTAAAATACTCTATATTCTAAGTAAGCCTATACCTGAAGAGCTGAAAGTGGAGCTTAAAGACATAGTTGAAAACTTAAACAACACTATTCTAGTTAAAGGTGTCGGTAAGCCTGAGCTAGGAGCTAAAATTGTAAGCTACAATGTTGTTAACAATAACACTATAGTCTTTAATGTTGTTAGCGGACGTAGAGTTAAAATACATGATGCTGCTCTTAGAGCTAGAAGAAAACTAGCTGAAATTCTAGGTAAAAAGTATAGAATAGGTATTAGGAACATTATTTTAGAAGATGTTACTATTGAGCTGGAAGGCGAACATAAGGTCTCATTAAAAATACCTTATGTTAAAAACATTGAGGTTAAGGAAGGTAAAACACTAATTTACCTTAGCACTTTAGAGGAAAGCGATGTTAAAAAACCAATAATAGACAGACTGCTAAAGCTTCTCTATGAGAAGGAGCAAAGGCTTCTATGGGGAGGTAAAGCTGAACACTGGTATTTGATTAAACAAAGCGGTGTTAAAGGGAAAGAACGACTATTTAATGAAGATCCTAACAAGATCCTTGAAGAAATAGGTTGGATTAAAAGATTCTCTATTGGACAGTGGATATATACTCCTCCTTTCGCCTACCTACTAAACATGGTTAAGAACTTATTTTTAGAAGAAGTTGTTAAGCCTCTTGGCTTCGAAGAAGCAGTTTTCCCCAAAATGTATCCTTTAGATTTAGGTCTTAGAACAGGGCATTTACGAGGAACAATAAACTCTATGCTTTTTGCTGCACTCCCAATATCATATGATATTGCTGAATTTGAAGAACTAATAGACTACATGTATGTTACAAATAAAGCTCCCTCAGAGGAAGTTGGAAAATATGTTAAACCTCCATCATACTTCCTATGTTTTGCCCAATGTGAGCCATTTTACCAGTTCTTTTCAAAGGAGATTATGAGTGAAAAATCATTACCTATTAAGTGGTTTGACCACGCAGGTCCATCATTTAGGTGGGAAGCCGGAGGAATTTACGGTGTTGAAAGAGTTATCGAGTTTCACAGAATCGAAGTTGTTTGGCTAGGTTTACCCGAGCAGGTAGTTGAGATTAGAAATAAGCTTCTAGACAAATATGAGCACTTTATGGATAAAGTCCTAGATTTAGAATGGAGATGGGCATGGGTTACACCATGGTATCTTGAACAAGAAGGCGCAGTCGTTGAAATAAAGGGTATCGAAATTAATAAACCAGGAACCATTGATTTCGAGGTTTGGCTACCATATAAAGGACCTAGAGAAGATAGAAAAAGCTGGCTTGAAGTAGGAAACATTTCGATTCATGGAACAAAGTTCACTGAACCGTTTAAGATTAAGCATAGTAAAAATAAAATACTATGGACAGGTTGTTCGGGCTTCGGTGTTGAAAGATGGACCATAGCATTCTTAGCGCAGCATGGTTTTGATCCATCTCAGTGGCCTGAAAAAGTTAGAAACTATGTTAAAAAGAACCCAATGCCTAAACCAGTTGAAGCAGTAACATATCCGACAACCGATAGAGGCAAGAAAAAACTTGAAGAAATCCTGCAATACTTTGGCAGACAAAGTTAATTAGCTAAAACTTTATAACACACTATAGCTTCTTTTATGGTAAGACGCAGAGTTACTTTAAATACATTTTTACTATATTGACTAGTGTTTCATCGCTCATTAGTCCCATAATTCTTCGTACAGGTTCTCCATTAACAAATATTATTGTTGTTGGAACACCAAATATATTATATTTCTTTGCTATACTGTAGCATTCGCCAACATTAACTTTAACGAACAAGGCTTTATCGGCGAGTCTGCTTGCAGCTTTCTTAAAAGACCTGGAATATATTATACATGGGAAACACCATCTAGCCCAGAAATCTACTACAACAACTTTGTTTTCTTCAATAATTTTCTTAAAAGCTCTTTTATCACATGGCATGTCGATTACTTGTTCCTTTTTATCACGCTTAAACAGCATAGTTCTCAATTCCTAATGTTTTAAGCTAACTAAACTATTGGTAAAGTTAAAGATTTCCTATGAACAGTTATGGAAAAATCGATATTAACGTTAAAGCTAGGTAACGATATTTACTCTTCTTGTTTAAAGAATTCAATTAAGGGTATTTCTTTTTTCTTTGCTTTAACTTCTTTTTTCTTTACTTCTACTTTAGTTTTAATTATAGGTTTAAATTTAACGTATTCTTTAGCTATAGGTTTTTCTTTAAGCTCTATTACTGCTCTTCTAATTTCTCTAAATGCTTCTTTGACTTTTCTAATGTAGTTTTCATCAATGTTTTCATAAAATACCTTAGTAGCTGTTGTTGTTGAATCTAGCTCCAGCCTTATTATGCTTAGCCGTTCTTCACCTGTGGCTTCATAGAATGTTCTATCGTGAGTTACTACAATTACTTGGTTCGGCCCACCTGGACTAAACAGTACTTTCCTTAAAAGCTCTACTCTTTCAGGTGAAAAACCGTATGTTGGTTCATCAAGTATTAGAAGTCCTTTACTAAGTTGCGGTATCATGCTTCTAGCAACTCTGTTTAAAGCAAGCCTATATGCTAGTGAAATACATGTTAACTGTCCTCCACTTGGCGTTTCTATTGTTTTTAAAACCCCATCAATTTTTGCTTTAAATGACAAAGAGAAGTCGGGCTTAATTTCGACATCGATGTTTTCATATCCTGACATCAATGTTTTAAATATTTTCATAAACTCTTCTCTAAAAGCGCTAAATGCTCTATTTTTCACGTATCTTTCAACTTCACTTATTATACTTAAAATGTATTTGTTTACAAAGTTAAGATACCTGGTGTATTTATTTATCTCTGCACGTATTTCATTGAGTTTCTCCTTTTTCTCATCTATTTGCTTAAGCATTTCCCTAAGTCCTTTAAGTTCTCCTCTTACTCTACCATAGTCCTCGCTTGCTGAGCGGTACTCCTCGGTTAGCTCTGCGTGTTCTTTTTTAATGTCTTCTAATTTTTGTTTAAGCCTATTGTATTCTTTTATAACATGTTCTTTTCTTGAAAGTTTTTCTTGTAAGACTTTTAATTCACTGCTGATTTCCTCTAGTTTCTTAGCTTTCTCGTAAAGCACAGATAATTTCGTTACTTTACTATTTGCTTCCTTATAGTCGGTAAGTGCTGTAGAATACCTATCGTTGACTTCTTTAAGTACATTGTTTTTCTCATTAATTGTATTTTCTAAGCTTTTTATTTCATTTTCTAGGGCTTTTACTTTATTGCTTAATTCTTTTATTTCGCTCTCTACTTTAGTTACCTTACTTTTAATTCCATTTTTAAGTTCCTTAGCATGTGTATGGGTTACCGGTTGTTTACAGACGGGGCATTTACCTTTTCTTTCTAAATCCTCTATTTCCCTTAATCTTTCAATTAGCTTGTTTAGTTCTCCCTTCTTAAGTTGCAGTTTGCTTATCACGCTTTCTTTGCTTTTTATTTTCGCATTTAAAGCGCTTTGTAAAGAACTGATTTCAGATGAAATATTGTTTCTTAGTTTTTCCAGTTTTTCTATCTCCTTAAATATTTCAGATAATTTTTCCTTTGATTCATTAAGTTCTTTAAGTATTTCTGCAGTATTCTTTTCCCCAATTTCTTCTAACAGTTCCTCTTTGGCTATGTTTAGTTCTTCAACTCTCTTACTATAGGTTTCTAATTCGCTTATTTCCTTTTGTTTTTCAAGAACCCTTTTTTCTAACTCTTCTGCTTCCTTGTTTTTCGCATCTATTTTTTCGCTTAGTTCCTTTAGCTTTCTTTTTAATTCTAACATTTCTCTTTCTAGTTTCTCGATGTTTTTCTTTATTTCATGTTCCTTTGAGATCTCAATTTCTAGTTCTCTTTCCTTTATCCTTAGTTCTCTTTCTATTTTTCTTCTAATTACTGATTTTAATGTATCAATTCTGTTTTTAGCTAAACTATACTTGTAAAGGTTTAATACTCTATTCACTATTTCAGATCTTTCCTCGCCACTAACAGTTAAAATTGAGTGTACACCAAATTGCGGAACATATATTGCTGAAGCAAAAACCCTGCTTCTAGCTCTAGTTTTTTCCTCAGGTAATCCTAAAAGCTCCATGATGTAGCTTCTCATTTCCGTTGCTGATAGATGCTTAAGTCTTGGTTCTACGTTCTTACCAGCAACTAAAATCCACCCTCCTTTATCTTGAACAGTTCTCCCTGTTTCCTGAATTTCTCTATGAATTATGATGTCTTTTCCACCGCTTTTAATCCATAATCTTATAAAGCCTTTTGATGCACCTCTTCTCAAAAGATCCCTTGCTGTCGGATTTGCAAATCTAGCCAACGGGTCTGACGGTGCTCCGGGCACATTTCCGAAAAGCGCAAATCCTATGGCTCCTAAAATACTTGTTTTTCCAGACCCTATATCCCCATAAATTACTGTTATTCCTTTCTCTGGAAAGGCTATTATTTCATCTTTATAGGATCTTATATTGTGAAGCCATATAGCTTTAATTATCATTACTTCTATACCTCGCTTAACATTTTACTTATCTCTTTGAGAGTTTTTGGTCTTCCCTTTTCTTCTATGTTTATTTCAAACCATCCTTTGAAGTATGTTGGTATTGGATCCTTAACTTTAAGATCTGGCGTGTAAATGTATCCCTCCCTATCATTAAGTAATGGTATTTCATGCGGAGGTACTCCTATTGATGAAAAATATTCTATGTCTGACCTAAACTTTGTCCTTAAAACAACGTATGTATTCATGTTTGCCAAGAGCTGCTTATCTATTAACGTTGCTAACTGCGTTATAGCTATTAATCCTATGTTGAATTTTCTTCCTTCCCTAGCTATTCTTGCAAAAGCGTTTCTAGGGCTTCTAACTTTGTCTGGTGTTAAATATAGAGGAGCTTCTTCAGAAACTATGGCAATAATGTTTTTCATGCTTATTTCCTTAGGTGTTAAACCTAGCCTTCCTAGTAGAAGCCTTCTAACAACGTTAAGTACGAAAGCATCGGCTTGGTTTGAAGGAGCTGTTGAAATATCAAGTATTACTATGTTTCCTTTCTCTACCTTCTCAATTATGGTATTTATTGGTATGCCGTTTTCTAATGCTATTGCTTCTTCTTCCTCTCCTACAGTATACCATTTATAGTTTGTAAGCGACTGTCTTGCTGAAAGTATGGGGCTTGTAACTACTGCTTTAAGTAGTTTTTTGAGAGCACTTTTACCCTTAAATATGCCGCTTATTTTGAATATACTTCTTGAATCGTCTAGAACTACTATAACTCCACCATGTTCAGGTATTTTTCTTGTATTTATGTTTAGAATTGAAGCTATCCTATTTCTCCATAGCCTTAGCTTTTGAATGTAAATCCCTTGCTGAACGAATTCTCTGTATACGCCTTTCTTTTCTTTAGCTCCTACACCTTCATAGTTACATACATTATCTACTATAGTTACTAAGAGTGGTAATAGGTGTCCACTTAAACTTCCTTCTTTGCTTCTTTTGAAAATATTTTTCCATGATTCTTCTAGATCGCTTGACATAATTATGCTTTCTAAAGTCTCTATTATCATTTCTAGCCATACCGTTTCTTCGTCCCTTAAGTCTAATGCCATGGCTACGTCATCAACTGTTAAACTACCTACATTTATTGGTGCATAGTTTACTTCAACTTTAGATGTAGGGTATTCAGGTTCTTTAGGGCTAAATGATAACCTGTAAACATATGTTCTTAATGTACTTATTTCCTCATTGCTATTAGCTTTTAAAGCTTTACTTAGCTTGTTAAGAAACATTTCTTCTAAGCCTGTAGAATACTTACTGTATTCGCCATGCCTATCTATTATAAGCCAGCCTATAGGCTTGGCTGAATGTAAAGCCCAGTTTATTATAAGCCCCATAACACTTGTTGTCTTACCTGCACCTGTCTGCCCTGAGACAAGTATGTGTTTAGGTATTAGAGTCTCAATGTTTGCTATAATTTTAGCTGTTTCAAAATACTTTCTCTCTTTTTCATCCCTTGTTGATGCTGTTCCGCTTCTAAGAACACCTACAGGTATAGCTGCTTCTGTTATTTCCTGCGCAATACCTTTACTAAAGAACTCCATTATTTTCCTTGATTCTTCATCATCGTTTGACAGCATATACGCCGGAGCATTAACGGAAGGAGGCGTTATGGCTCTAGTTACGTTTATCTCGGCTCCTCTACGCAGAGTAAATAATGGTTTCGCTACTATAACCTCTTCCACCGATGTTTCAATAATCGATCCGCTTGGCTCAACACCACTAGGTATTAGTCCTAATGTTCTGCTTACTCCTGTAGGTAGTTTGCTTTTAATATCCTCTACGTGTAATAACAAAACGTTATCTAGACCGCTAATTTTTATGTATAATATATCTCCCACGTTGACTTTTGCTTCCCCAGAAACTGAGATAAGTACTTCATCCTTTGATGAAGAAAAAATTCTGCCTACAATACTTCCCATCTTAAACACCATAGCCAAGTCTTAATCTTAAACTTCCTTTAATTATTTGTAAAAGTATTTTTGAGAGCTCTTTATCTCTCTTAGAAATGTTTAAGGCTGCTGCTGTTAAATGAGCTTCAAAAAGCTTTCTTAAATCGCCGTAAACTCTAACATTTTCATCTATCTCCATAAATCCCGTAGGAGGCCTGCCTGGAAGAGGGCTTTTAGCCGAGAACGCTTCCCTGACAATGGTATCGACTCTCTTATTTGTCTCCTCTGTTATAAGCGGAAATGTTTTTAGGAAACGTGCTTTACCTTCTTGAATAAAACCAATAGGAGGTTTTTCAGTATAAACATCAAGAACCATAATATGTTCTCCATCCATTGTTAATGGGAATCTAGAAACCCAAAGTTCATGTGCTGGATAAACCTTAGTACTTAGTTTCTTAACTATGTCTTCAATAACTTCCCTAGGTATTCTACATCCTTCAAATCCTTTTTCTTCCACGGTCTCTAGAAGCATTTTTATTGATGGCAAACTATGCTTGTTAATTAAAGTGTATAATTCATAGCGTCCCTGTTTTAATTTTGGCTCGAAAATCTTCATAGCTCTAGCTAAAGTAGTGAATGTTGTGGTTTTAGCTAAACCTGCTAACTTATCTACACATTGCTTTTTAACCTTAGATGTTGAGCTACTTAGAATAGCTGATAATATGTCTAATCCATCAATTTTATACTTTGATGATCTTCTTTTAGGTCTTAACCATCTAATGAGCGTCCCATCTATGAGTGATGTACTTAAATTTCCATATTTCGCCAATTTAATACCGTATGCTAACTCTATAAGGCCTTCAATATATCTAGCCAGTTTACGGTATAGTGATGGTCTTCTAAGTTCAACCGTTAAACCTAGTTCTCTAAGTACTTCAGTGATTTCTTTTGAAATCCTTTGGGCTTCACTATTACTTTCAAGAAGTAATGATGATCTTTCAGGTGTTTGTATTCTAACTTCGAAAACGTGTTTTAAAGTGCCTTCACTAAACGTTCTTCTACGCGTAACTGTTAGAATTATTCTTTCAACAGGAGGGTACTTTTCTAAGCCCGGAACAATGTTTATTGTTCCAAGCTTTCCTTCAGAATCTCGTACAAGCGCTCCTATTTGAATGTACAGTACTCTTGCTATGTCCATATCTAAAGGATATATTCCAGCATCTACAAGTGCTATACTAGATTTTATAGGTTCTTTAAATTCTTTAGCTACATAATATTGCTGATAAACTTCAGCTAGTAACCTAGTCATCTTATCCTGTGCTACTTCTGAAACCATTTTAGCTAAAGATCCTAAGACATTTTCTAAAACACTAGTTAAGTTATCCATTATTTTTCACCTTTAAGAATATAGTCTAGGATTTTAATTATTTCACCAACTATTTCTTCATCGTAATCTCTTTTCTTAATCCCCTCAGGATATTCTTTACCTAGTACGTTAATTAGTTCAAGTATTTTTTGCGGTGTTGTTTTCACACCGAATTTTTTTATGAGACTTGTTATTGCTTCCAGTTCTAATGCTTCAATGTTTGTTAAATCTGCTTTAAACTCTTCAAGTAACTGAACATATTCATCGCTTACTTCACTATGAATTATATGAACCCATGCCCCATGTTTTCTAGCTTCTTCTTCAACATACTTTCTTATTTTACTATATTTTTCAAAGCTTATTTTTCCTGTAAAAATTATCAAACACTTGTATTTTTCAGCCATATCTTTTAACTTAGACTTTACGATTCCTACGGCTTCTGAGGGATTGCTAATTTCTACAACATCTACTTCAATATTGAAACTGTTTTTTAAAGCCTTTATTCTAGGTATGTCTTTACCTAGTTTAACATGTAAAACTCTTCTATCCGTGTTAAACATTTTACGTAGTTTATATGTTTCAAAAATATCGCTAGCATCCCTGCCTACTGGTGCTCCAGGATATGCTATATTGGCTTCAAAAAATTCGTGATATGGGACTGGAAAATGAATATGGCCTAATGCTAAATACTTAAAATGTTTATGTATTGCTTTTTGGGCTTCTCTTGAAAGCTTAATTACCGAGTATTTGGGACTTATTTTAGAAAGATCTATCGCACCAATATCTAGTCCTACATGAGCTATTAGAACATTGTCATAATTACCGCTGAAGTCGCCATATTCTATTCTCCTAGACTCTAAATATTCTATTTCTCTTTCTCCCTTAAATCCTGGTATTCCATAAAATCTAATGTTCTCTACTATTGCTGGTTTAAGTTTTAACGCGAATTCTGTTTCTACGAAGGCTGTTGTTTTTACAAGGCCAACTTCGTTAAGTAAGGCTAAGACGCCATGCCCTTTAACCGTTAAGTCATGTGAACCGGGCGTAACTATTACTTTTAAACCTTCTGCTTTTGCTTTCTTAAGTGTTCTAACAGTTTCAATTGTTAGTTCATGCCCTATTCTAGGCGATTCGAAAAGGTCCCCTGCGATAACAATTATTTTCTCCCCTTCACTAAGAGCCAAATTCACTATTGCTTTTAAGGCATCTAAAGGGGCTTTTCTCAGTGGTGTATGGCTAAAAGCCCCAATATGAATGTCTGCAGTATGTATAAATGACAGGCTATTTACACCTCATAACGTAAATTTCCTTTCTCTAAAATCCTCTATTCTTAAAATGCATATTTAAAAGCGTGGTTTCTAATGGCCACCTATTTTTGTCTTTAAAATTTCCTGCATTAAGTTAGCGTTTTCAAGCATCCAATGATTATTGTTAAAGAAAACATAGATTTTAAGAGGGCTTAGAGACATTATTTTATCTGCCACTTCTTTAAGTTCTTCATAGCTATAATCGTATGCATACCATTCTTCTCTACCATGCATTCTTAAGTAAACTATTCTATTAGAGCAAACAAACCATTTAGCTATCGGGGCGTCTATAGAAACTAATGTTATGCCAAGTTTTCTACATAAATCAACAGTTTCATCGTTAAACCAGCTTTTATGTCTAAACTCTATAGCGAATTTGTAACCTAGGTTTACCTTATGAACAAATTTCTTAATTTTTTCAATATTCTTTTCTGTTCTTGTAAAGGTTGGAGGCATTTGGAAAAGGTAGAAGTCTATAAGATGTTCCATCAAAGAAAATAAATTGTAAAATTTAACCCAAATATCGTAAGCTCTATTATCAAGTTTCCGATAATGTGTTATACTTCTATGAACTTTAATAGCCCATTTAAGCTTGCTACCTTTCCTAGCCCACGACCTTACCTGGTTTCGGAAGGGAAAGCGATAGAAGGAAGCATTAAGTTCCACAGTGTTTAAGCCTGAGAACATAGCATACCATTCTAAGTTTCCTTCAATATTCCAATCATATAACCAACCTGAAGTTCCAACATATACTTCCATTTCTAATATTTAACCTCACAAGAAAAATATATATACTGAAACCCTACGTTAAAATTTCGCCGAATGGGGAAGAGCACTGTGAAAAAAGCAATCATCATAGCGATTACTATTTTAGCTCTCATTATTGGAGGAATACTTTACACCACGCATAAAGAAACCTATATTACATCCACGCCTGAGACCACAGAGACCATCGAAACCACTACGGAGACAACATCTACAATACTTAAAACAACAACCACACCAACAACCCAATACTTTCCACGTGAAGAAGTTGAAGTTCCATTTAAAATTCTGAAATACAATTTCACTTCAGATAAGGGATTCGAGAAAACAGTTAATGTCACATCAGCTATGGTATATTACTATCTAACTATCAGAAAGGCTAAAGTAACAGGTGAGAACCCAAAATTAACTGTAAGACTTAAGGTAATAGCTCCTGAAACAACATATACTGGACTACTAAACGAAGTGAACTTAGGGGACATAGAGCTTCCGTACGTAGTAAGGAGTGACGAATGGTTTTACATTACTGAAAACTGTGAAGCAAAGTGCATTATTAACGTTGATGTTTATGATGTTGAAGTTCAAGGCGAATTAACTATCATATTGCAAGAGCTTATAGAGCTTAATTACAACAAGGAGTATCTGATAGAAAACAATTACGGATTTTTAATATTTAAAATAAAGAATAACGAAAATAACCTCATCTTCCTAAGAAAGAAACCTAAAGGAGGAGAAGTAGAAGCTATTCAACTTAGTGAAGAATTCTCAGACTGTTTAATCACTAAATTCTCTCATAATTGGTGGATTCCTACAGGGATAGTTGCTGATCTAAGTAGTGTAATAATACCTTCATACTATATTAGATGGGGAGGACATAGTGTAAACGGTAAAATTGTTAAAGGAGGATGGATGAAGAGAGTCTTCTCTTCAGATGATCTTTTTATCATTATAAAGAGTGAGGAAAAGGAGTATGTAGTTGCTTTAAGTGAAGTCAGCAATATAGGTTCTCTTCGATCAGCGCCAGACCTAAAAACAGGAGACCTATTGAACCTGCCTATTGCAAGTCATGTTGAAGGCGTAATATTTAATGTGTCCGTGGATAATGCTCCAGCAGTAATAACCTTAGAGTTAAAAGTGAAAACAGGTGAAAAAGTTCCATCAGAGTTCTGGATTGGAGCAAACCTTGTCAATAGTAGCAGTATAGTTGTTTCAACAACACCTTTAGTAATTGTGCCTGGAAAGTCGAGGAAAGTTTTAATCTACTTAGTAACTGAGGAAAGTGGAATGCACACTGTGTGGTTAAGCTACAATACGGGCTCCATAGCTGAAATAGGTTTCACCGTAAAATTACTTAGCATAGAACCTACTGATTTAGGTGTGTTCAAGTATAATGAAGAATGGAATGTTTGGGAAGGAAAAATAGAATATAGGTAAACCGGGAAACTATACCCTAACTTTAACTAATGCATCTAAAACAACTTTAGCTGCAGTGTCCATTGCTTCTCTTAATTCTTCAGCTGTTGCCAGTGTTTTCTCTTCTTCATGTACTAAGCTGTCACTAACAACAAGCAATGCTCCTGTTTTTACATTTCTCATCCATCCTAACGAGAATAGCATTGCACATTCCATTTCAACAGCAACTATTCCTCTATGCGACCATTTTTTAACGAAAGCAGGGTCTTCAGCGTAGAAAGCATCACTACTAATTACCGGGCCTAAAAGGAATTTCACATTATTTTCCTTAGCAGAATCTATTAGCGCTAACGTTACTTCCGGATGCGGTGCTGTGGGCATACATGAGTCCGGAACGTACATTCCAATAGCTCCACCGCCTACGGGATATGCTGCTCCAGAAGCTATTACCATATCTCCCTTTCTAAGTTCTTTTACAAGACCTCCGCATGTGCCTAATCTAATAACAGCTCTAGCACCTAGCATAACGAGTTCTTCGAAAACAATTGCAGCTGAGGGGGCTCCGATACCGTGGGTAGCTACAGTTACTGGAGTGTTTTTATAGTAGCCTGTATATGTTAAGAAACCTCTATTAGTATTTACAAGTTTAGCTTCTTTAAGCATATCAGCAACTTGCTCTACGCGTGCAGGATCCCCGGCAACAATGATTCTTGGAGCGATATCCTCGGGTTTGGCCCTAATATGGTATGGGGGGCCGCTCAACTGAAAACACCTAAAATAGAACTTAGAAAGTGCAAGTACAAAAACTTAAACTTAGAAAATACAGTTTTTGTTTAAGAATATCCTTATTTAACATTTAACTGATGCTATCCGCAGCAACTACGCTCTCCACCGCCGTAGGGTAGTAGGTCATGCCAGTTTTTCTTCCAACACTCTGTACATATCATAATGTATCCTAGTTTCTTATGTAAAGCCATAAGCAATGATACTCCTTCCTTACCGCATAGAGCGCATTTACCCGTAATTATTCACCTCAGCAGTTGCGATTTCCCTACTCAGTAGAATATTTTGAGCAGAGAATTTAATAGTTTCCAACACCTGGTTACCTTGAAACATAAGGGTTATTCTTAATGTAGAATCTAAAGGGTTTAGGTAAATCTTTTGAAACACCTATTCTATAAGATCTACCAATTAGTGCTTTATGAATCTTAACGCCCTCCTCTATTCTTAATAGTGAAGATTGCTTGCAAACAGGTTTGCCATGAAAACTCTTATCTATGGCTAAAGCTTTAGTTAACCTGCCTGGCCCGTTAGTTAATTTCTTTAGATCACTTGTTCCTCTAAGTTTCTTCATAATCTCTATGCCTCCAACGGGCTCTATGGCTCTAATAAGAACAGCGCCAATACGCTCCGGCTCATGGGCAACCACATTAAAGAGCCATTGCCTATGAACACCATAAATTAAAGCTATACCAACATCCCCTGCCATGATCTTAGCTAGATTTCCTCCTTTCCTAGCTCTTGAGGCAGGATCTTCCGTGCCAAAATAAGCTTCAGTTTCGACAATATACCCTGAAAGCCTGACTCCTTGATATATTCTCACAAGTAACTTGCCCAGAAGACTTTGAGCAACGCTTTCAGGGTTCATACAATAGAAGCTCTTAGGTAAGACTGTCAAACGGCTGCACCGTAAAGTGATAATATACGGCTATAATTTAAGCGTATACTTAGAATTTTCAATATTAATTGCAGCAGTAAGTATCATTACTTCACGTTTTAAGTACATAACGTAAAGACTACACTTAAAATTAAAAAATAATATAGACTAAGCACAGGTTGCCACCATGTCTGAGAATTATTTAAAATTTTTAAGAACAAGAAGAAGCATAAGAATTTTCAAACCTGAACCTATAAGCGATGAATTAATAATGAAAATTCTTGATGTTGCAAGGTTTGCTCCAAGTGCTAAAAATAAGCAGCCATGGGAGTTTATTGTAGTTAAAAGAAAGGACCTGCTTGACAGACTATCTAGAATACATAGATCGGCTAAACCAATAGCTAGAGCTCCTTTAGCTATAGTTGTTATTTGCGATAAAAGACTATCGCCTATATCATATCAGGTTGATTGCGCTAATACAGCCATGTACATTATGCTAGCTGCCCACGCATTAGGTTTAGGTACTGTTTGGGTACAGGCCCTTAGAAACATTGAAGAAATTCAGAAAATACTTAACATACCTTCAAGTAAGGTGCCTGTTGCAATTATAGCCGTAGGCTGGCCTGCTGAAAAACCGGAACCTAGGCCTAGAAAACCTCTTAATGAGCTCGTGCATGAGAATATCTATTCTTAGCTTATTTTTCACATAAACTTTCTCAAAGATAGAGTACTGAAGTATATGTTCTAAGTCAGGTTTTAAGCTGGAACAGGGTAAGTATTTTATTGAAGGAAAGTAGTAATGCATAGATGTATAATTTTTGAAAACGGCAGATTTCATAGTGAAAAATGTGAAATGAAGTGGGATATAGCATTATACATCTATGCTCATCTTAAAGGCAGGAATGTAGATAAAGTTGAAATATGCGTTCATGAAGTTTATAGGTTGCTTGAAAACCATGAAAGAGTTATTAATCAAGTTTTAAGTAGGAAATATGGTGACAGCATAGAGCTTTTTAACGCAATTGTACATGTTCTCAACAAATACTGCGGACATGAGTGGAAGTTAAAATTTGATGCTAGCATAAGTGAAGATGAGGTACAGTTTAATATAATGATCTAAAACAATGTTTAATTTTATACGTCTAAGCAAACTACTGAGTATAATTTTCAACACAGCTGTTTTAGAGAAAAACTCTTGGAATTCTTCTCTTAAACTTTAAAATATACGCAGTATAGACCACCTTATTTCACGCAAAAATTGTAGCTAAAGTTGTAAAGTGTATTTAAGCCATATCTCTTTAACTCGCTCATAACATAGTCATCATTTATTTCTGAGTAGTTTAAACTATAATCTTAGAATAAATTACAAGAGCATAGGATGCCTAGTCTTGGACATTTTAGAACAGAAGGTAAGAACATTAGTTAGCGATAAGGATGCCATATATAGGCTTCTTACTTTTGAGAAGGATAGAAGAGGGTTGAGTAGCAAAGAACTTGTTTTCGTAGGAACAGCTACAGTTGCAATGTATCATTGGTGTCCTACTAAATCTTATATGTTAAGTAGGATTAATGAACTAAAATATTTCACCATATATCTTCAAGATAGAATTCTATACTCTTACAGATTAGGCTATATAAATGAGATACCTGGTAAACTAGAAGAAAAGGTGCTAGACATAGGAAACAATATAACATTGAAAGATGTTGAGAAAATCCTTAAAGAGAAAAGCGTTAAATTAGAAGAACAGCTAAAAAGCAACATTACTTCATGGACCGGAGAAGAAGGATATAAAGTTACCGTCATAGAGAGAAGTCTTGCAATAATACATTATGGAAGCATAAAATTAGCCTACATAAATCCAACACTAAAATATAGTGTTAGGAAGAAATTTGAACTAAAAGCTGAAGAATTGAATGCATTAATTGTAGACTTTGATAGTTTTCCACCTAAAATCAGGGGCATAGTATTAGAGGCTATGATTAAGGAAAAATATCCTACAGTAAGATGGAACTTTGAATGGAATAAATATGTTATAGTAGCCGAACCCGATGGTTTAACTGAAGACATAGTTTATGAATTTAAAACAACGAAAAACATGAGAACATATGGTGAAATATTTAAAGCAGCGGAAGCCCAAGCAGATATTTATGGATACTTTTTCCGTAGAAAAAGAAAGAAAATACAAACCTATATTTTAAGTGAAAATAAACTGCTTACTATAAATGAAAACATAAACAAAGGTCATGCTGAGGAAACATTAGCGTCATTCTTGAAAATAGATAAGTGTAGGGAATTCCTGAAACCTGAAAAATGGAAATGTAAGATTTGTGAACTTAGAAATAAATGCCCTGCAGTTTAGTTTCCTCGATAAATTTATGAACAAGCTAGCATGTTTTATATAGCTTTATGGTTTTTAAAACAACATCTTTTACATTTAGGTCCTCAGGGGATAGTGATGGAGAAACAGGTATTTCAAAAGTTTTATTCACAGTATCGATTATAAGATCTGTTCTTAAACCAATATCGCCAAGGGTTCTGTAAAGTTTTTGAACAGCTTTTTTAAACTCTTTAACGTTAAGACTGAAAACATAACCTGGAGTAACCGTTAATACCATATTTACTTTTTCTAAAAACCTGTAGTACGGTATAGAAGCGTTGCTGAAAGATTCAACGATGATAATATCTGATTTCTCAGATAGTTTTTCTAGGTTATAGTCTAAAGTTTCTAATACATTTCTGGAGTAAACGATCTTTAACAACTTATTTATGCTCAAAGTTTCTGGCTTAAGTTTATTACAAAGTTTTTTAATCCATGGTTTAAGTGAATTAACGGTTTTCTCCGCATTAGCTGCGATAAGGTAATGTTTGGTGTTTTCATTAATAGTGCTTACTCTAGCTAAGACAATTTGCTCGAAAAATTCCTCTAAGCTGGCAAGGTACTTTTTACTGGAAGAAAACAGTTTAGGGTTCGGTGGAGCAGTCATAAAATCTACGGGGTTTATTAGTTCAAGGCTAAAGTTTAACCCTAAAATACTAATATATTTGATGATGTCTTCGCCGACTAGTATTCCATGTTTTAAACTGTTAATCACTGTTAAAAACTGATACCAAGCAGAATGTGCAGCAATAGGCTTATACATAGAAACTTTAAAACCCTTAAACATTAGTCCTCTAGCTAAAGCTATAGAAAACCATGTTTTACCTGAATCGTAAGGAAGCAATCCGTTAACTAAAACTGTAAACACATTAGTTCACCTGGTTGCATTCAGTGTTAAAGTAATTAGCTGAGAGAATGATATAAGTTTAGAATATAGGAAATAGCGCATGCCTGTTTTATGCTTTCTAGCGGTGTTTACGGAAATATAAAAATGAAGAACAAAGTTAAGTATGTTGAGAAAACTGAGGTTCATAGTTATGATACATGTATTACTTGCGTTATTAATAGTTATAGCTGCTAATGAAATATATAGGCTGAGAGGATATGAAAACATATTAGATTACATTGTTTATCATAGAGAATACTGGCTTTTAATATTTATCGCAGCATCATTGATACTAGCTGCAGTCTATGATATATACGTTTTAAGGTCGATGGCTGAAATTAAAAGGAGACTATAGAAACATTGTATGGTGATAAGGAAGCTTAAAGTTTCAACCAAGTTAAGTATGTTACAGAAAAGCTAATGTATATTTGAAAGTGAATAAGGAAATTTATGGAAGCTAAGAATATTTGGGATACACTAAATGCCGGCGAAGTTAAAGGCCTTACTATATTTATCACGGCCTAAGGTTATAGCATGGGTTTTAACAATATGGCTTACATACTATACTATGTCAGCGTTTAATACTAACCAAAGCATCTATGATGTGTTATTAAACCTCATTTTTTCCGTACCCATACTAATACTAGGTTGTATGAAAGCCTTAATACTAAATAATTACCTCGAGGCCAATATTGATAGGTTAATGTTGAGAACTTCGAATAGGCCTTTAGTTAAGGGTATTCTTAAGCTTGGTGAGGTTAGAACATACGTTATGTTGCTTGTGTTTTAAATGTAACATTATTTATTTTATATGCGGTTTACAATGTTTATAACTCTATTATAACGTTGTTATTTTATATGCTAACTTTAACCGTCTATACAATAGTATATACGCCTTTGAAGAGGAAGCATTGGATCTCTAGCTTAGCGGGTGCGTTAACTGTAAGCTCATATGTATTACATGCTTTAGCACTAGCTAGCTGGAGTTCCATGGGAATTGGTTTTAGTTATAGCATTGTGTTCGTTTCTTTGGGGATTAGCTCATTTATGGCTTATCTACCATCACTGGGTTAATGATTATAGAAGAGCTAAGATAAAATTATCTCCTGTTGCATCAAAGCCTATCTTTCTTTTGCCCTTAACATTAATGTTGATAATAATGCTCATTTATGATTACAATTACTTCTTAGTATCTATAATTTACATAGTGGCTTTAGTAATACTTGGTTTAAAATACTTGTCAGCTAAAAACACCTTATTTTATAAAGCCTTTTTAATACTTCTAAACACGATGCTTATTATAATACCGCTAGGCGGGTTATTTCCCGCTATTATTAAATAAACTGCAATAACTAAGCTATAACCATGGAGTAAAAATTTAAAAGAAATTTAGTTGCTTAACGCTAGTTCTAATGCTTTAATAGAGTGGATTTTAGCTGTATCGTAGAACTTTACTTTGCCTATTGTTCCCTTAAGGAGTAATGGTAGTTCAGTGCATGCTAAAGCAATACCTTCAGCACCTTTTCTAATAAGTTTTTTCGCAATTTCTTCTAATTGTTTCTTAGATTCTTCTCTAATTAGGCCTACTGTTAGTTCTCTGAAAATTATTTTATTTACAATCTCGACATCTTCAGGGTCAGGGATTATTGCTTCTATACCGTGTTTTTTAAGCTTTTCAACGTAGAATCGGCCTGTTAACGTAAACTTGGTGCCAAGCAAACCAACCTTCCTTACATTATCTTTTTTTAACGTTTCAGCTAAAGCGTCAATAATGCTGATTAAAGGTATGGGTGAATTAGATGCTATATAGTCAAAGAACATGTGAGGTGTGTTAGCCGATATTAATGCAAAATCGGCTCCAGCTGCGTGTAATGATTTAACAGCTTCGAGAAGCATATTAGCGGCTTCTCTTAACCTATTTTCCTCTACTAAACTAATAAATTTGCCAAAACTAATGCTATATATTATAATTTTTGGATAGTTTTCATTACCATACCTTTCCCTGTACTCTTTAACAATATTAGTATAGTAAAGTACAGTTGATTCGGGACTTAACCCGCCCACTATACCTATGGTTTTCACAGCCTATTCCCCTTCAAAACAATGTTTTACTACAATAAATTAATTAGCCCAATAGAGACCATTAAACGTTTAGAATTTTCTTAAGACAGCTTAATGTATCTTTTTGCATCTTCAACCGTTATCCACTAATATCGTATCTTCATTGTCTAAATGCTAAGCTAGAAAAATGCATCTTTGTAAAAAATTGACATGACTTTAGATATTACATTCAATATCTTTTAATATAAATATAGTCTTCCATTTGATAAATTTATAAAATACCCGGTTAGTACTATTTTTGTGGGGAACAATTTGGTGCAAACAAAGGTAATCGTGTTAGTTGCTCTCGTAGTCATTGTAGCGTGTGTTGCAGGTATTTTCTTATTAATGCCTAAGCCTACGGTAAAAACAGAGCTGACGGTGTTTACAGGCGGTACAGGTGGAGTATATTTTCCATTAGGTTCCAAATATGCTGAACTGCTGAATAAGTATGCTGGCGACGTAATAACTGCTAGTGCCAGAACTAGTGGTGCAAGCGTAGCTAACGCTAGAGCATTAGCTGAAGGTAAAGCTAATGT
>Ga0164311_10000045_pt1 | contig 41854 bp, 82 predicted proteins | sample GuaBasSedimGuay2_FD_121796 | JGI IMG/M metagenome (GOLD analysis project Ga0164311, IMG submission 121796) | Subseafloor sediment microbial communities from Guaymas Basin, Gulf of California, Mexico - Guay2, Core 4569-9, 9-12 cm | ecosystem: Environmental > Aquatic > Marine > Hydrothermal vents... | reverse complement strand
GCATTGATGAAGAGTTATTATTCTGTTATGCGGGGGAGGAGAAATGATATTAAGCAAGAGTGCTAGGTTGCTGTTTGCTAATTGGTATTATGTTGTCAGTGATTTCAGGGGTGCTACGAATGTTGATGTCATCTCGCATGTTTCAGCGAGAGAGATATTCAGAGAACTGAGGAGTTTGGGTGTTGTCTTTCTAGTTTACGAGGGAGGGCGTGTTCATAGTGTTGATGTTGCTAACGATGAAGTGATTGATTTCTTGATTAGGGCTGCTGAATATGAGACAGCTCTTTTGGGGCAGAAAGGGAGAGCTCGCGGTGGCTCTTCCCTGCCACGAAAGAGGTGGATGGAGAGATAGGAGGTGATGTGATGAATCTGCTGGAGGAGTTGTCTAAGCAGAAAGAGAAGGTGGACAAGGCTGTGGAGGAGTTCGTTGATAATATGACGAAGAAAACAAGTAATCCAGTGGTTATCACGGAGGCGACAGTGAAACTAGCTTCGGCTAGTGTTCTCGCTTTGAGGGAGATAGGTGATAACGAACTCGCCGATACTTTCGTGGAATTGTTTTTGCTGCAGACATGCAGAGTTGAGGACTTTCTAAGAATTTCAGGGAAGATGATGCAGAAGATAGGGCTGGCGATAGAGGAATGGAGGAGGAAGGAGAAAGAAAAGAAAGAAAAGAAGGGAGGTGATGAGAAGGATGAAAAAGAAGGAGATAAAGGAAGAGGAGATACCAGCAGCAGCAATAACTAGAGAGCCTCTAGAGTTAGAAGAAAGCGTTGCTTACGAGCTGATTTTGAAGGGATTAGGAGAATACTTCGGTGGTCAAGCCAAGGACTTTGAGACGGGTCAGTATAAAGACGAGAGAATCAGGAACGTCGGATTGGTCGTAGAAGACCCAGAGGAGCCAGGGAAGGAATATATTATATCGGCGAGTGCGAATTCTCTTCTGGGGAGGCAAATTGCGGACACACTAGGCACGAGAGACGAGGACGGCGTCTTATGGTTGAAGGAAGATTTGGTCGGTAGAAAGGTGTGGATTGGCTGGAGATGGGCAGGTGGCGAGGAGAGGAAATACAAGCGTCTTCACTTGAGGATAACTGACGAGAAAGTGGAGACGGAGATGGCTTTGGTTGGGAGCGAGCAGAGGCGGAAGCTTGGCGAGAGAAGTGAGGAGGAGAGTGGCGAGATAGAGGTGGAATTATGAGAATTAGAAGACAAGTAGTTATAGATGTAGAGAAGACAGAGGATACTTGCGAGTTCTGTGGAAGACCAGCGGAGTTTCGGATAGTTTCAGTGGAAACGGGCAACAATATATGCGGGATATGTCTGAGGTGTATAGAGTTGCTAAGGGGTATAAGCAAACAAGGTGAGTAGAGATGGAAGCAAAAGAAATATGGAACTGGGCGAAGATTCATAGTTTGAAGGCGACAGTTAGGTTATCACTTTACGAGGCGTGCGGACTTTGCGATGATGGCGCACAGGAGATATTTAGGAGAGTCTTTGAGCGCATCGTTGATAACGAGAATGCGATGCAACTAGAGAAGATATACAAGAACGATTTTGGAGCATGGATAGCAGAGATAACTATTAATATACCTACTCGGCTTAATCCTGTTGAGGTCGTAGAGGACAGGATTTCTGATGTAGTAGAGGAGGCTAGAGATAAGACGAGAGAAGCAGTTAGGCTGAGGACACTATTAGACCTTGCTTTTTCACAGAAGTCGGAGACAGGTGCTAGAGAAGTGATGGAGAAGGCAGGTATAAAGGTGTATTGAGATGACTGAGGTGAAGGGAGTGGTTATAAGTGTTCCAGTGGAACTGAGTGCGAGAGAAGCAAAGGCGTTGTTATCAAAGAGATTTACTTGCGTAGGTGCCGTGGATGTAGGAGGAGGTAGCGTCGTAAATGTTGTCGTTCCTCTCAGCGATACGCTTTGTGAGAAGATAGATAGCATAGCGTCTGAGGAGATTCTCGTCGCGAGGAAGAAGATGGATGAGATGGTCGCTAGATACGAGGAGGTTAGAGAGCTCTTAGATGTCATAGAAGAGGTGAAGAGAGAAGTAGGGGCGAGAGTAGAAGCAGGAGGATTAGATTTATAAGGGAGGTTTATCCTCCCTCTTCTATTTTTTCGTGGAGGTGATAGATAATGGCGAGGTGTCCGTATTGTGGTGAAGAGATAAGCGAGCTAACTGTAGATATTTATAGATGTTATATGATTACATATTCTACTCGCTTAGATGATAAGGGAGAAATTTCTCAAGAAGAGATTGATAGAGACGAAGAACCCGAGGTTGTTGAAGAGAGAGCGTATTGTCCTGAGTGTGGTGAGTTATTGCCTCTTGAGGATGAAGATGAAATTAAAGCCTTTCTGAGAGGTGAGATTGTTTTGCTTCATAAAGACGATGTTGAGATTCGTGATTTGATTGTTACGAGAGATTTTGAGATAATTCATGATAAAGGTAAAGTGTTGATTGTGAAGAGAGGTGATGAGAAGTGGATAAAAGAGAGGTTAGGAGGAAAGTGAGAGAACTTATTAGAGAGCTAGCTAGTTTCCGCACAGAGCCTATTTGTATTGGAAATTGTGAGAATTGTGAGTTTTACTCTGACGGAGAATGCATAGTAACAAGAGCAGCGAAGTTAGTTGAGAGATGGAGTGAGCGCGGCGTTCGTTGATGCGATGAGGCTGTTTTCTTATCTTCTGCTTCTGAAGAAGGTTATAGGCGAGCTGTTGTTTTTTCTCGGGATTGTTCGAGAAGTGCGAGTAAGATATAAAGAGGGCGAAGTCGTAGAAGTAGAAATAAAGAAATAAGTAGGTGTATTGAAATGATTAAGATGCTTGAAGTAGAAGATATCTTTTCATTTATTCTTATCGTTACTGGGTTAGCAGCATGCTTTGTTTGTGTTTGTAGCGCAGTATTATCTGGCGATTTGTTATTGCTTATCATCGCTGTAATCGTAGTTGTATATATTCTTTTGGCTTATTTCGTGTTAAGGAGGTTAATGAAATGAGCTTGATAGTCGTTATTAGATTAATGAGAAGGTATATGTCGTCGGAGTTTATACGCTGATAAGTAGGAGGTGAGGTGTCTTTATGTTGCTATATATGGGTCTTGTATATGGCTTAACTGCTCTAGTGGTCGGCTTCGGTGCAATCGTGGTGATTGATGTCGGGAGAGAAATGATTGAGTCTATTAGAAAGAGAGAATACGGCGATGCTATCGCGGCTCTAGTAACAGTGCTTATTACGATGTTTTTGGTGGCTTTGATGTTCTATGTTGGAGTGCGCACGCGGATATTTTGGGGGTGAAGTGATGCAGTGCGAGGTGAGGTAGAGAGAATGAGCTTGACTGGTGCTATTCTTTTAATGAAGAGAATTCGTGATGAAGTGCTTTTTTACGATAATCTTCCTATTGAGGAGAAAGTGATAGTAGACTGCTTATTGCAAGGAGGCTTTGTTTATATCACGGAGGACAGGAGATTAAGATTAACTACTCATGGAGCAGAGATAGTCGCACTTAACGAGGAACTAGAGCAGTTAGAGCAGAAAGAGAATTTAGAAGATATTTGTAGAGATTTGATTAGTGAGATTAAGCATTATTTTGAGCAAGGAGATTATTCTGCTGCTATGTTTCGGCTTTTTGAGTTATATCATGTTCTTGACGCTCTTATGTATAAGCAAGGGAGGTTGATATTATGAAGCCAGAGGATTTCGTGAAGTTATATGGAGCTTGGTCAAAGTTGATTAGAACTGAGTGGGAAGCACTGATGGGGAGACTAGAGCGAGAAGGCAGGGAAGACGAGAGACAGAAGATACTTGATGAACTTGATAATGTCAGGGTTTATGGAGGTAGTGTTCTTGCGAAGATGGCAGAAATTGTGGTGAGGTATAGAAATGATAGATATAGACAAACTAGTGGAGGAATGGAGAGAAAAAGGATTTGAGCTATATGTGCAGCACACGCCAGTTGGCGATGAGCCATACTGTCCTTACTGTGGTGCAAGGGAGTTTCATGCGATTGGCTGGTGCATGAAGCATCAGCGATTTGAGTGTATAGTTCAAAGAGAGAAGGAGTTAGAAGAAGAAGATGAGGAGGAGAAGAGTAATATGAAGAAGATAGAAGAGAGAATATTGGAAAGGATTAAGGAGCGTCTATATGTTATAATGGGCGACTTGCACGAAATAAGGGAATACGACAAGAGAATATATACAGCCGAGTTGCTGATTTACGAAGCATGGATGCTAGTCAAGCAAATACTAGGAGAGAAAACTGTGGGTGAGGAAGAATGAAAAGAATAATTGTGTGTATATACGGAGAAACGGGTATAGGCAAGACGCATACAGCGCTTTCGTTGAAAGACAGTTTATGTGTTGATATGACGATGAATAACGAGGCGATGATAGCAGCCATGAATGTCTATGGAGACAAGTTTGAAGAAAGATACAGAGTTGTCAGAGAATACGATGAATTAATGAAATGTGTCAGAGAATGTGAGGAGAACAATTTGTTATGCTGTTTGGAAACTGCCGATGCTTTCAGAGACTTGCTTGCTAGGGAGTATCTGAGAAGAGAAGGTTTAAAGGGGAAGAAAAAAGAGAAGATTTATCCGATAACAGAGTGGGGTAAAGTATACGAAATAGCGAGAGAAATATTTTTCAACAGTGATTGCTCATTCACAGTAACTGGCGGATTAAAAGACCAATATACTTACGACGAAGAACTAGGAAGAGAGCGAGTAACAGGGAAGAAAATACCTGACGGATTAAAGATACTTCCAGAAATAGCAGACGTAGTCGCTGTTCTAGTTTTGAGAAACGGAAAGCAAGTTTATAAAATAGTCAAGTCAAGGTTTGAGCATCCTTCAAAACTAGGCGAGGTTGAGTCGCTCAAGGAATATATAGAGCGCTTTAAGAAGATGATAAAGTGGTAGGAGCCATGGACGCAGAAGAAGTAATGTATGGCTTTATAGCATTTGTGCTTATCTTTGTTATACCAGCAGTTCCTGGTGTTCTACTCTGGTTTTTTCTACAGCCTATCACTTTCTGGCAGAAATTAGCATGGTTCGTAATATCAGCAATTATTTATCTGTTTCTAGCTAGAGTGATAGTAGAAGATGTAGTATGAGGAGGTGATGAGAAGCGATGTTGTTAAAACTTACAGGAAAGTTATTACTGGGATGGGGCGTAGCTTATGCTGTCGTGAGCTTGCTAAATGAATCGCTATGGAACACTATTTCTGCGAGTATTTTAATTGGCGTCGGCGCTGCACTCGAAGTTCTTGATAATAGGGAAGGGAGGCGATAGTAATGCGAGTAGATGAGAAGATTATTGCGTTGCATCGCATTCTTACGTATAGACCCGAATGTGAATGGTTCTGTCAGTGCTGCATGGCACAGTATAAAGAGCGACCAGAGCAGTGTATATTCTGCAAATCTAGAGAATTCAAAGAAAACACGCTTGAAAACTTCGTGAATCATGAATTATAAGCGAGGAGGCGATAGAGATGCTATGTGAAAACGCTTATCGTAGGGGTAGGGGAATAGGAATAGAACCGCGCTGTTACGCAAACGAGGCGACGAAAGAGATTACAGTTATATACCATGAGCTTGAGAGCGATACTTTCTTCTTATGCGATGAGTGCGCAAAGGCTCTTAAGAGAGATGCGATTAAGCATGGTTATAAGGTGAAAATAAGAAAACTATGAGGGAGGTGATAGCATGAGAAAGATGAACGACTATGTTAGGAGGCTAGAAGAGATAAGCGAGGACTATCCTGATTTCGTAGGTAGGCATATCGCTGTTCGTAACAACTGTGGCTTCGTGGAAATCAGAACTATAACGGGAATTTTCACAGACCCTGACATGAAGGAATACGCTTTGGTCTTGCTGCTTGACGACGGAAAGCATATAGTTAGGCGTGCGCGTGAGTTGGAGCAGGAGATTCTACCATAAGGAGGTGATAGCATGAGAAGGAGTTTGAGTGTTATACTGGACGACGAAGTTCACGAACTTCTTAGAGACGCAAGTGCTATGGAGGGCAAGAGTATTTCGCAGATTATCAGAGAAGTCGTGAGGAAGGAGGTGAGAAGGAGTAAATGGCGAAGAGTATTACCGTTTTTGTAGATAACGATTTATACGAAGAAATTAAGGCTGTTGCGAGAGCGCAGAGGATGAGTATTAACGAGTTTGTTAATTATGCCTTGAAGAAATGGCTGCAAGAAAGGATAAAGAACTGGCAATAGAGAATTTTAAGAAGTTCTACAGTGATTTCAGGAGATACCAAAAAGAAGCAATAGAGAAGGCTTGCGAACTACTACAGAAGAGACGATATGTTTTCTTATCAGCGCCGACGGGAGTAGGTAAGAGCGCTATAAACATGTCATTACTACTGGTTAGAGGAGGCTACTATGTAACAGGCTTACTTAGCCTACAAGACCAAATATGCAGAGATTTTCAATCAGAGCAAATATACGACATCAGAGGCAAGGAGAACTACGAGTGCAGGAGAGGCGGTAAATGCAAGTGTGTCAGAAACAAATGCGAATTATGTGTGTATAAATACGAGAAAGCAAAGGCATTATCTTCTTTCGTAACTGTTACTAATATATTTTGGATAATGAGTAACCTGAACTCTCTCAGAAAGAAATATTTATGCGTAATTGACGAAGCACACAACTTACCTGAAATTCTGGTTAATTACGGCAGAGTTAAATTAACTGAGAAAAACTGCTATAAATTATTTCCAATTGTTCGTAGATGTAGATTAGAGGACATTCCTCCCTACTTATACGAATATGCAAATAACCTCGCTGATTACGGTGAAGACGAAAAAGCTAGGAAACTGCTAAATCTAGCTAAGAGAATAGAAATAGCGTTACAAACAAAGGTTATAGATATTGTCAAGAGTTCTAGTAGGGAGATAGTTCCTCTATACGCAGACAGAATTTTTGAGAGATTTGATTTCGCAGAGAAGTTTGTCTTCTCATCCGCAACTTTAAATCCTGATTATATGATTAAGGAACTAGGCTTAAGCAAGAAGGAATGCGCAGTAATAAAGATACCTTCACTCTTTCCACCAGAGAGAAGACCTATAGTTGCTTTACCAGTCTGCAAGTTTGACTTAAAACATCAGAAAGAGAACGCTTCATTAATCGCAGATGTCTGCAAGAAAATAATTGAGCATCACGAAAACGAGAAAGGCATAATATTTGTTCCAGGCTACAGGTATTACGATTACTTCAAAGGCATGGACAGAGTTATATTTCTTGAAGAGAGCAAAAGAGACGAAATTCTAAAGCAGTGGATGGAAAGCGATGATGACAAAGTATTAGTAGGCGTCAAATTAGAAGAAGGTTTAGATTTAAAATACGATTTATGTAGATTCGCAATCATAGTAAAAGCACCTTTCCCAGATGTCAGTGATGTTAGAGTCAGATATAGATTAGAGAAACTCAAGCAGTGGAAATGGTTTTACTCATTAGCAGAAAACTTACTGGTTCAAGCATACGGTCGTTTATGCAGAGCAGAAGATGATTTCGGTATTCTATATGTGCTTGATGAAAAGGCAATCGCTCTCTTAAAAAGAAAGAGCATACCTAAATGGGTTAAGAGCGCAGTTGTGAGGTTTGAGCCTTCTCAATTGAGTTTAGGAGGTGATATAAATGCATATCAATCCAGATGAAGTAATAAGACAAGGTTATTTGGCTATTTCACCATACACTACAGTTGAGCAAGTAGGTATAGATTTATCTATTGAGAGGAACGTGGATTTAAAAGGAAATCACGAAGTCGTGAGATTAAACGAACAATTCAATCTTCCGTCAGATATCTTTGCTATACTTTTTCCAAGAAGCACTCTAATCAGAAAGGGTTTCATTATTCAGTGTGGAGTAATAGAACCTGGCTATATAGGCAGACCAGTAGTTGCTATACATGGCAGCGGCTTTCTACCAAAAGGTTACAGAGTTGTTCAAGCAGTGTTCTTCGTAGGAAATCCTGCGTCTGCGTATAACGGGAGGTATCAAAATGAAGGTCTATGAGATAATACTGTATCGTGAAGGCGAACATGTAGTAATAAGCTTGAAGTGTCCTCGCTGTGGTAGGTATATGTATTTATATTATTGGTATATAGCAGTTTGTCCGTCGTGCTCATATTTATCAGATGTTAGGAAATATTTATTGGGAATTGAATTTTCTCAATCGTTTCTAACATATTTCCTTGAAGATGTGATACGCGGTTATTACGGAGTAATTAGGAGATTAGTTAGAGACAGTAAGGAAAGAGCTTCGTCGAAAGAAAACAATAATATCCAAAAAGGAGGTGATACTATTTGATGAGAGAAGAAAGAAATTTAGAACTAATATTTGATGAAACATACGAGTATTACGAAGCAGAGTGTCCTTTCTGTGGCGAACGAATACGATGCAGGAGAAACATTATCGGAGGAGAAGAAAGAGAGTGGATTATAGCGCGAGACTGTCCTCACTTAGTAGATGCAGACGGACGCAGGAAAGTGGCAATATTTGAGTGCTCTCCTGAGAAACGAGTATTTTCCTGCGCCTGTTCAGACCCTCGGTGCAACCATAAACTCTCGTTACTTTTCGGCTGTGAGTTGCTTCACGTAGCAATCGAAGGCGAGAACTCAATTCTAACCGTCTTTATAGACAGAGACACTGCAAAGCAGATAGCGCAGTTAATTAATGAATGGGTAGAGTGAGGTGCTATGAGAGAAGCAATAGAAATGAATTGGAATTACGAGCTAATGACGAGACTACTGGAGTGGAGACTGCAAGAGATGATTGAAGAGAAGCGTGATAAACTTCAAGAATTGGTTGAAGGACGCGAACGAGGAATACTTCTATATAGAAGTGGTTTTCTCGCAATATACGGTATTACTCTTGGAAAACGAACGATTAGAGAGATTGCGACACTAGGTTCGTTAAAGAAGTATTTGCCTTACGAGACTTGTATCTCTGCCGTGCAAAGAGCAGCAGAGCGCTTAGAGTGCGAAGACATAAAAATAGAGAGAAAGGGAGACAGGCTCTTCTTTTACTTCACTGCAGAAGGACTAAGAAGGTTTTTGTAATACAGCATGAAGATAGATTTAACTAGAACAGTGCTTGAGAGGAGATGCAAGAAATGCGGTTATTCTCTACATTCTCCAGCAGGACACTTTTACATAACGGATTACGACAACACGGTCTGTATATTATACTTTATGTGCTTGAGATGTGGCAGAGTATCAAAGTCTTACCTGTTTATTGAAACAGGCGAGGTGAAAGATATTGAATAAGAAAACCATAAAATACGTGACAGAAATAATAAGATGTCCAGACTTTGAATTCGGAAGGTTTCGTATGGGCGAGCTAGTTCACGAAGCATATTGTAGCAGACTAAAGAAAAACGGCTACGAAGTGGAAAAAGATGTTCATAAGGTTTATGATAATTATCTTCTATTAGGCAGAGTAGACGCTATCAACGACGAAGAAGTCGTTGAAATCAAAACAGGCAAGAAACCTCAACTCATATATCTAATACAATTAGGCATATACATGAATATGTGTGATAGAGATAGAGGCAGATTAGTTATGATAGCAAGCAATATTAACGAGTTCTCGCTAGAAGAACCATTATCAGACCAAGCAATATTAGCACTAATAAAAGACGAGAGAAAACCTAAATGGGGGTGGGAATGCAAGAAATGCAGAAAAAGATTGAGTTGTCCGTATATATCGGCGACGCGGAAGAGGTCTTAGAAACATTTGAAGACGAATACTTCCATCTATGCGTAACTTCTCCGCCATACTACGATATGCGTGGCGAGATGAAATGGAAATCCTACGAAGACTACCTAGACAAAATGGACAGAATAATTCACCTAATCTACAAGAAACTAAGATACGGCAGATGCTTCTGTCTAAACGTTCCGCTAATCTACATAAGCAGAGGAAAGAAATGGCTAGTAGGCTTAGACTTGCTAAACATCTCTCTAAAATACTTCAACTTAGAAGCAGACATAATCTGGCTCAAGCCGTTCGGAATAGCAACAAGAAAGGCATCGGGCAACTTCATAAAGCACAACTATCCGTTCTACCTAAAGTTTGACGCAGTTCACGAATACATATTCGTTCTAGTAAAAGGCAAGCTAAAGAAACCGAAAGAAAAAGGCGAACCAATCACACTAGACAAGAAGTTCTTTGCAGACGTTTGGCAAATGCCAACAGCATCAGCAGACGCTTTCTACAAAAAGAAAGAGAATGTAGGACTAAAGAAGCACAGAGCCATGTATCCGCTAATTCTACCAGAAACCCTAATTGAAATCTACTCATACAGATACGAAAGAGTATTAGACCCCTTCCTAGGCACTGGAACAACTCTATTAGCATGTAAAAACAAAAGCAGGAGTGGCGTCGGAATAGAACTTGACGACACATGGCTAGAAGTGATAAAGAGAAAAGTCGGTTTTAATCAGCAAACGCTAGAGGGAGTAGATTTCAAAATAGTGAGAAATGAAGCTAGTAAGAGCGAGAATTCTAATTGAGGAAGAAGGAGAATTTGAAGATATAGTCTCAGCAATAAACTACTTCTCGGAGAAGTATGAGAGCGCAGTTCTGATGTTAGTGGAGGTGATAGGAGATGAAATACCTGCTAACAGCGATATACGGTTTAGAAGATGAGATAATGCTGGTAGGAAAAACTCACGAAGAGAAAAAGACTTTCTTCTACCCATATAGAAGATACTTATACATTCTAGGTAGGGGCAGACACGAAACAATAGACGGCAGAAAATGTTACAAGAAATATGTTGAGAGAGGTGAAATCTACTCAATAAGAAGTGAAAGAACATGCGAAGACGATATTCCGTTCACTTTAAGATTCATGATAGACAGAAACATAAAAGCCTATTTCAACGAAAACTTAGAAGGTTGCTCTCCTGATAACATACCACTCAAGCCAGCCTATGTAGATGTAGAAGCATATTCAGACGGAAAGATAAGATTAATAGGTTGCTGGTGTGAAGAACTCTACCAAACAGACAACATCTACGATTTCGTGAAATTCATAAAAGAAAAAGACCCAGACGTTATGGTTTCCTGGTTTATAGATTTTGACGCTTCTATGTTGAAGAAAGCAAGTGATTACTTCCTTCATCCGCCTTTCACATTCTTTGACGCATACAAAATGTATCAGAAAATTAAACCGCATACAACATACAACTTAAAAATAGTCTGTCAAAGAGAGCTAGGCATAGAACCCTGGGGGAAATACTCAGACGAGATGTCAGACTCAGTCTGCGCAGAATACAACGCTTTGGATGTCCTAAACCTCAAAAAACTAGACGAAAAACTAGGCTTACTAAAATTCGCAACAGAAATAAAGCACTATGTAGGACTTCCAGACTACAACTTTGTCTTCTCAAACATGCGAATAATAGACACAATAGCACTAAGAAGAGCAAGAGAAATGGGTAAAGTCTTGCCAACCTATAAAGGCGAAAAGAAGAAATACGAAGGAGCAATTGTTCTAGCAAGGAAAGGAGTTTATAGAAATGTTGCAGCATACGACTTTGCTTCCTTCTACCCGACGATAATAATGAACTTCAAAATCTCGCCAGAAGGAAAAGACTTCTTACCCTCGCTAGTTACATACTTAATGAAGGAGAAAGAGCGCTGGACAAAAATAAGAAATAGTTACGAGAAAGGCACACCAGAATGGGAAGAAGCAGACAGAAAAAGACAAGTAGTAAAAGGCATAATAAATGCAGTCTATGGCGTCTGTGCAAACCCATCCTTCAGATTATTCAATCCTTCGGTAGCAGAAAGAATAACCGCACTAGCAAGAGAAGGCTTAAGTCAACTGATTGATAGCAGATGCGTATATGCTCACACAGACTCAGTATTCGTCATAACAGACGAGCCAGAAGAACTAAAAGAGCATTTAGAGAACAAAGTAAATGAATACTACTACAGCAAATATGGCGTAAAAGGCTTTAAAATAGAATTTGACGAATACTTCAAGAAAATAGTAATACTAGCGAAAGCGAGATACTTCGGCTTAACAAAAGACAACAGAATAACATATAAAGGCGTTGAACTGAGAAGAAACGACACATCAGAAGCAGTAAGAAAAATCCTCTACGAACTAATAGAAACCATCCTCTACGACAGAAATGTGATAGACTACATAAGCAACATAAACCTAACACGTTTCACGAAAGAAGAACTAGCAATTCCGTTCAACCTAAACAAAGACACTTACGAAGACGAGAAATTAATGGAAATGATAAAGAGAGGCATCCGAAGAGTCAAATACATTCACACAAAGAAAGGCATAAAATACTATGCGGAAGACGAAGAAATCAAAGACGAGATAGACTACAGAAAAATGAGAGAATACATAATGACAAAAATCCAACGAATTCTAGACGCAGTAGGAATTGATAGTGCAGGAAGAAAACAATCAACATTATTTGACTTTTAAAATGAGTCTATACGAATGGGCTGTGAAGGAATGCGAAAAAATAAAAGAGAAAGACATAAGAGAGTTATTTCCTCACAAATACTACCGTTATCTAGCATATCTCCGTTGGTCAGCGTTCTACGAGAACAAGGACAAAGAGAAATCAGAACACTACAAAAAGAAAGCAGAAGAAACATTAAAAGAAGCAGAAAAGCAAAGAGAAGAAAAATACAAAAAGTGCATAGAAGAAGCAAGCAAATACAAGAGAGAATTTATAGATATAGATGAAGAAACAGGTAAAGACATCTATTACTTACCAGCAGAAAAGAAATACCAAGTGGATACGAAATTATACACAACATTAGAAATAACCGTAAACTACACATTCGAAACCTCGCCAAGAGAACCAGACCCAGCAAGAAATTTAGAAGGCGAAGTTAAAATAACAGTTAGAGTTCAAGAATGCAACAGGAAATGCGTAGATACCCTCGTAGATAAACTATACGAAGCCTTCAAAAGATACATGATAGACGAATTCTCGCCAGTTTTCACGTGGTATCATAGCCTATCTCACGCTCGCACGATAGCAGAAGGCTTAATGATAAAGCAATCACCAAAGAAAGCAAAAATAGCAAGAGAAACAGGCAAACCAATCAAAACAGGAGTATTCTTCAGAGTAAGCAGCGAACCAGCAACAATAGACTTTAAAGCAAGAACAGCGCGAGCAGAAGTATTTGGCGAATTTGTCAGAGGAAGAGGAACTCACAGAGAAAGACACTACAACTGGAGGTTTGATATAAATGAATATTTTGATTGGGAGCAATTTGCTAGAATTGTTGAATAAACTATACGAAGAAGAAAAAACAGAATATGTAAAAATGTTGATGGACTATGTCATCCGATATCTTACACTCTCAGGAATTGGCAAAGTGGGAAGTTGAAAGAATTAAGAGAGGACAAAGAGCAATAATAAGAAAAATCAGATTTGCTCGCAAAAACATAATAATAGATGGTAATTTATACGAAGCAGAAGTAAAGCGCTGGACACCAAACTACGCGATTTACAGAAGAACAAAATCCTTTATAAGCATAGAAGAAGGCAAAAAATACTGCGAAGAATTAGGCATAGACAGAAACGAAATATGCTACATAATTTTCCTGAAGAAACCTAGAAAGGTGAGTTTTAAATGGCTGTAGAATACTACTGTGCAGCGTGCGGTAGAAAAATAGACACGGGTTTTTACTGCCACTGGACACGCTGTCCTCACTGTTTCAGGAGATTATCGTCAGAACCAATATATGTAGCAATAGAAGAACCAGCAGACAGAATAATCTTCTTGCCTTTCAAGGCTGACTTCGTAGAATTAGAAGAGGAACCGTATAAAGCAAGAAAATCAATAAAGGTGAGTGGAGGCTATGTGCTCTTCCTGGAAAGACGTAATTTATTACGAGCCGAAAAAGAAAGCAACGCAGACATTCAAGATTGACATAGACTGCCACCTAAACGAAGAAGAAATAGACCTCTTCGTCAAAACAAGAAAAGCAATCCTCTCGTCGCTAGGTTTCACTTTAATAGATTACCGCTACTTCCAAACAGAGCGAGGCATGCACTTCTGGTTCATAGCACACGGAGAACTCTTAGACGACAAAACAAAGAATCTCTACCAATTCCTCTTAGGCGACGACCATCACCGCTTTGACATAAACAGACGAAGAATAGAAAGAGGCATACCTTGGCAAAAAGCAAACATCCTATTCAGCCGAGTAATAGACAGAAAACGTAACTACGATGCTACATTTGAACTTCAAACATACAAGAAATACCTAGACAAAATAGAAGGCGACAAAAACGATTTCATAAACTACGCGATAAAGGTGATGCTGAATGATTGAGAAATATATTTTTCATAACTGCAACATCTGCGGACACAAGGAACTAATACGAATTTTCCTAATAGACATGAAAAAAGAAAAAGCACTAGCGGAATGCACATACTGCCGAACAATCCTTCCCGCAAAAATAAAAATAATTCAAAAAACCTGCCCTTTCTGTGAAACCTTCACAAAACTCCTAATCATCCGAATAGGAAGAAGTGATAAAGCCTTCGCACAGTGTTTGAATTGTCAAGAAATCATGGTCGCTAAAATAAAAGAAAGGAGGTGATGCCTATGAGAACCATATCTGTATATGTAGATGAGGTGGAGAAGCAACTGCTGGAAGAAGCATCGAGCAGAACAGGCATGACCGTAAGCGCTTTCTGTAGATACGCAGCGCTCTCTCTAGCAAGGAGAGTATTGCGAGGTAGGAAAAGAAAGAGAGTAGAGGAAATACTGAGAATCTACATAAATAGATGGACAAGGCGAGAAAAGCAATTGCTAGAAGAGATGATAGCGTGGAGGCGATGAAAATGTCTAGCTGTCCCGAAAGTCCGAATGGAATGCACGCCGTAAGAATGGGACCTGAAAGCGTAAGTGAATATATCGCAGAGGAATTACGCAAAGGCAGGAAACTCCAAGAGATTCTAAAAGATGTAGAGGACTGCCAGTTCTGCATATATTGTGGAGAACCAATATGGTAGGAGGTGATAGCATGGCAAGAGTAGGAGGCGAGAAAATAGACGACTTCCAATTCAGAGAAGCAAAGAAACTACTACTAGCAATCAAACTAACAGTGCCTCATTTAATTGAAGCGCTACCTATAGGAGTTGATGAGAATGAAGAAACAAAATCTCCTTGACCTACCGATAGGAACTATAAAGCAAGTGCTAACAGGAGCAGTGATGAGAGACATGGATTTAACAGAATTCTTCATAGCGCTATATTTTGCAGTGAAGCTTGATGGTTCTATAAGACAACTAGAATCTACAGTAGCAGAAATGGACAGAGTAGAACTCTCCGAATCAACGATAGAAACAATACGCCAAACTCTCCTAGAAACTTCCAGAGACAAGAGAATCAAGCGAGCAATAGAGCAACTTTTCAGGCAGAAATGAGACTCGTAAAGAGACAAGAAATATATAGGGAAGGAAAAAATATATATTTTTCCCTTCCCTATATATTTTTCCTATATATTTATATATATATAGTTGGATGATTTTTAAGCGTGCATGCATTAAAAATGGAAGGAAAATGGGTTTTGGGGAAAACGGGGGAAGGAAAGGGCTGTGATTTGCAACGCAAAATTTTGCGTTGCACTACATTTTGGTAATAAAAAATGGAAAAATGGTAATAATATATAATATAAAAAGGAGGTGGTAAAGCATGCGTGTCTCGCTAGTAGATACCGAAGTAAAGAAATCAGCAACGTTAAGCATGAGACTGATACCGCAACATAAAGACGAGATAGTAATGGCAGCGCACGAGGAAGGAACAAATGTAAGCGACTTGCTAGTAAAAGCCTTCTTCTATTATTGGAAAGATAAAGCAAAAACAGAAGAGAAGAGAAAGATAGCAGAAGAAATGTATAAAGGCATGGAAAGAGCAACTAGAAGAGCGAGACCAGTAATTCGTGCAGCGTTAGAATCATCAACAGAGATGAGTTTATTAGATTACATAAACAAGATAGAGAAGAGGAGACCATCGCCTTCAACAGCAAGAACTCTTTATGAGAAACTTCTAAGTCAGGTTAAAGGCACCGAACTTATAGAACTAGTGAAATCAGAATTTAGAGACAGGTTTAACATACCAGAACCACTAGTAAACAGAAACTCTCTAGTCGTCTATCCAGACTTAATAAAAATAGACACTTGCGGTTGCTATCCGATAATTCATAGATTAGTAGATACAACGAAACTAGACGAGAGATGCACGCTAATATTTAGAAACTTTCCTTCAGTTTACTATCCAGAAGCAGCAGACTTCCAGCGAAAAATTTGGAATTTATGTAGAAAAGAAAAAACTATTTAAATAATTAAATATAATGAAAAATAAATATGCGGGGGATAATATCCAAACTGCGGAATGTATTTGCGAAGAGAGTATGGCTAATAATATGCACAGACACTAATCCAGCCGAATGCATAGCAGAACTTCATTACAAACCAAGCAGAGACGAATTCAAGTCAATCATAGAAGACTACGACGGAACAAGATTTGCGTTAGTAGAACAGAAAGGCGACGACCAGAAAATAATAATGACGCATAGGAGAAGAGAGAAAAAGAAGATAAGAGAACCCGAAGAAATACCGAAAGAACTAGCGAGAGAAGAAATAACACAGCGGATAAGGAGTCAAATAGAAAAAGTCAAAGCAGAAACTAATAAACTCAAAAAACTAAAAGCAGAATTTGAAAACATGTTCGGAGAAGACCCAATAGGCACAGACCTTAAAAGTCCGATAGAAGGCATAATGAAAGGCATAGCAGAAGGAGCATACAAAGGCTTACGAAAAAGAGAAGACGAAATAGCAGATTCAGTCGTAGGAACTTTAAAAGGAATTTCAGCATGTTTGCAGGGCTTAGGAACCTTCCTAGCACACATGGCTGGCGAATCAAAGATAAAAGTCAAAACAAAGAAGAAAGAAGAGAGTAGAGAAGAAACTAGAGAAAAACCCAGAGAAGAAACTAGAGAGGAACCTAAACCAGAACCTCAACCACAACCAGAACCTGAGAAAACTGCGGAAGTTGAGGGAGAAGAGCCAGAAATAATAACATTTGATTTGGAAGAATGATAGTGGATGTTATAGAAGTTGATGAGGAAACAGGAGAATGGAAAGTAATATGGAGCGGCGAGGAAAAAAACATACCTCCTTATATGCGAAACAAGCTAATAATGCCTCATGGCTTTCCTCCTCTAATCGCAAAGAGAGGTGAGCTCATAAAAATTGAAACTCTCGAAACAACACCTTGAAGCAATAAAAGGCAAGGAAGGCATAATCTGCGACGAAACAGTCTGCTACTGCCCGTTAGATATAAGAATGCGAGACTGCCTTAGTAGATACACACCAACAAAACAAATACTATTCTTCAAAGATATCGAACCTTGCTGGGCAGTAATAAAATTCGTCAAAGCAGCCAAGAAACTCTTAGACGAAGTAGCCTTCTACTGCAAAGGACTCTTCATAACCTACGGCGAATTAAAATAAACAACAAAGAAATGAGACTACTCTTACCAGAAGAACTCTTCCCAGAAGGCTGGAATGAGCAAGCTATGCAATTCGCAAATGAGGTATTTCCTCACGAAATCTATATATTGAGGGAGGAGGAACTATGGAAATAAGACAAGAAGTATTAAAAGCTATGCTGAAATATTCTAGAGGCTTCGCATTCAAAGATAGACTATATATCTGCAGAGACATCCTAACCTGCGCAAAAAGAGCGTTATCATACAGATACAGAGAATTCGCAGACATGCTCTTTTTCTACCACTCAAACTATTTCTTTCCTCTACCAAGACCACCTTACTTATACTGCTACGCAATAATCTGCAACAGCATGATAATCTTCCATAGAGAATCTCCTTTTGAGATTAACGACAAAAAATCACGCTACGACACAACACTGCGGAGGTGGATAATATGCGAGAAAATAACCTAAAAAAGAGATTTAATTTGGTCTTATTAGCACTGAGGGCGAGCGGAGTTCTAGCGAAAGCCATGAAAAATCCAGAAGAGACTCTCAGAGAACTAATAAAAGAAGCAAAGACAGAAGAAGGAAAACAAAAACTCCAAAACATGAAACAACAACTAATCAAAAGATATAACTGCGAAGACATACTCTTAGACTTAGAAGAAGAAAACAGAGCAAAGATAGTAATAAGTAATCCGAAGAACAAAGAAATAATAAAATCAGACGTCCAAGAAATTCTAACCTTCGTATCTTGGATACCAGGTGCAGACATCAAAGCAATAATAAGAGACATAGTGATGATAGTAGAGAAGAACAAAGTAGTTATCTCAATTCCGTGCAAAGAGAGAATAAAGGAGGTGATAAGAAATGAGAGCTCTCTTGAAGAGGAAGAAGAAGGTTGAAGAGAAGGAGGAGAAGAGAGATATAGAAGAAATAGACACAGAATCGGAATTGATGGAAGCGGACGCAGCAGTCAGAACAGCAGAAGAATTAGTAGCCTCGCTAGACAGCCTCTACGAATCAGACAACCAAAAATGGCGAAAATTGAAATTCACGTCAGGCATCATTTTTGGCGAAACACTCGGAGACTTAGTAAACGCAATCTGTGAAAGAAATCCAGAAGCAGCGAGAAAGAGAATGAGAAGAGCAGGCGAAGGTATAGTAGAATTAGCAGTAGGCACTCTACTAGGAGTAACAGCAAGAGAAAATGAGGCAATACGCAAAGGTCTATTTAAAAAATAAACAATACAAATCACTCTTGCTAATCTTTGAACAAATGGCAATCAAAAATCTTCCTAGAGATGACATAAGACAAGCACTCCTAGCAGTTCTGCCAGAAAGACATTATCGTTGTGTTTATTGCGGAAAAGTTATTTCTTCCGAGGATGCAGCCTTCTATCAAGGCTTATGGTTTCATATCTGGTGCTTAAAAGCAATTTGAGGTGTATAAGATGCAATCGTAGATATACCCTAATCTTACAGGATAGAACAGCAACATACAGTTGCGACTGCGGAATAAAAATTGTTTTACCTAGAATAATAGTAGGCAAAAAACCAGTATCAACATACGTCTATATAGCACTACAACATAACAGCCTCTTACTAGAGTCAAGAGGAATGGACGGCGGAAAATTACTAGCAGTAGCAGCCATACTCTTCCGCAATAACTACTTCATAGATACAGAAGTAATTTTTGAGCGCAAAGACAAGGAATACATACCTAGATTCTTCGCATACTGCCATAGATAAGGGAAAATTATTTAAATAGGGGTGAAAAAAATAAAATTGGAATGGAATAAGGGAGGGATAAAAAATGGCAAAAGCGCCCGAAATCAATAGGGTTCCTCCTGGTAGAGTAAAAGAAGTCATCGCGATAGCGAAGAGCAAAGACCTCAGGGTTTTCAAGAAGCCACACGGTAGGAACGTCGGTGCTTATCTCGTTGGTAGAGCAGCGCCGCACAAGCACTCAACTCTCGGTGAGACGTTTGATAGGGAGAAGTATTCGACGAGAACATGGAGAGAGGAGGCATCGGATACAGAGAAGAAAGACCTTGCATACAGTAGAATAGACGCAGCTAAGAAAGCGTTAGAGGACGCAGGTTTTAAGGCGGGAGCAGCAAATCTAGAGAAGAGGTTAAAGAATTTCGTGGATACTTGGGTTCCTGACTTGCGAGGCGCAACAGGTTATGTCTTCGCGAGGTATCATGGTGTTCCAGTCTTAATGCCTAAAGTGGCTTTCGTAGTGGCACAGAAAGGAAAGGATAGAGATGCGTGGAAGAAAATCTTAGAGGGAGACACGAGAGACCAGGTAATTCAAGAGGCAATCAATAAAGGCTTTATAAGCGACTTGCGCAGGGTTCTCTCGCCAGAAGAGCTAAGAGTTTGGCTACCGCCAGAAGTAATCGCTGTTCTATAGGAGAGGTGATGTAAAATGCCAGTAGTCGGCTTAATGGGTGGTTTCTTCGAGAGTTTAGGGTGGACAGGGATAGCAAGCATGGTCATAGGAGGTGTCGTCTGGGTCTTCCTACACGGCTATATTTCAGGAGTTATCGTAAACAAGATTAAAGAGGGCGAAGCTCCAACAGAGCAGGAATACATGACAGCGGAACTTTACACTACAGCAGGATTGATAGCACCTCCGCTGATTTTCGGAGTTCTTAGAACAACGAGATACACATACGAATCCGACGTCTTAGACTTTTTCGGCAACTTCATGGGCGGAGCATTCTTCTACGAAGTCCTCAACCTAATTGAAATGGTCGGCGCAGCGATAGGTATTTGGACAGCAGCCTAGGGTGATAGAGATGCACATTCGCCAATCAGTAAGAGCAATTCAGATAAAGAAGAGGAGAGAAAGAGTAAAAGTAACAAGAGAAACAACAGCACCGAAGCCAAGTCCTCCTAAAACAGAAGAAATCCGTCCTGAGGAGCTAGTCTTCTCAGAGGTGGAAATCTGAAATGGCAATAGAAAAGCTTGATAATTGGGAACTCGTAATAAAAGGCTCAGACCTGGAAGACGGCAAATTCAGGCTCGAAGACTGGCAGAAAACTTGCGCACTAGTCAGAGAAATCGGAACAGACAGTCCAACAACAATAGTCTTCGGCGTTAAAGACCAGGAATACATAAGAATTGACAATTTAATCGCTCCATACTATCACACAGAATACAATCGCAATAAAATGCGATTTTCTCTGATGCAGAATGGTCGCTGGATAAACACAGGCTTTGAACTTCCAATACCTCTACAAACTTACATAGAAATCAGAGGCTTAGACCCAGACAAGCGAATCTACCTTAGAGGCACACTCTACAGAAACGTCCTAGAAGGCAGTCATCCGATAAACCTCTATTTAATTGCACTGAAAGGCAAACTTTCCTACGAGCGAGTAGTTCCGCTCTACTACAGAAACGTAGAAGTAACAGAATTCAAGCCAAACATCAATTACGTTCTTCGCACAGAAGACGTCGTCGCACCAAAATTTGAAGAGTGGAACGTGAATGACCCGAAGGCAACAATAGTTCCGACAACAGAAACAACCTACATTTTAAACGAACCAATAGAAGTTCTCTGGAACCATCCAGAAATTTCCGAAAAGGATGTAGAATTCAGAGTTTTCTGGGACCAGACAGATTTGAAGGTTATGCCTAGACTAGACCACATGATACTTCCTCCCAGCGATGGTCGCACTAAATACATAGAAGAAGAGGTGCTTATCAAAACAACAAACTTCGTTAAAAACGCATTAACAGCAGACGCCAACGCAGGCTCAGCGGTTTCAGTAACAGTTTCAGGAGACGTTAGCGATATCTACTCGGTCGGAACAGAAGTGATGATAGCAGACGACAACAACGCAGAAATAGCGAAAGTCGTCAATATAGATTACGACTCAGGGACAGACACAACAACAATAACCTTAGACGTGCTCAAGAACTCATACAAAACAGCAGACCACGCAGCAATCTACACAGCAGCATACGCCTTGAGAGAACAGCCAATTGCACCAGTTGATGTGATAGCACCGAACAACGATGTCGTTCTAGTCTCTGTTGCAACAGGACAGGTCTTCGTCAAAACAGGTCACGACACAGAAAAATACACGTTTGGATACTACGCATCTCGCAGATATGGCGGCGCTACAACATTCTCTCTAAGAATCTTACCAGAGAGATACCGCCGCATAGAATATCCGCACAAATTAGCATTCATCTTCGTCAACAAATCAGGCGTAACACCAACACAAGCAGGCAAATTCACATTATACACGAAGTCAATCTACCTAGTGAAGATGCCTCCAGAAACAAGGCAAGCATACATAAACGCAAAGGTATCGGCAGAGAAGTGGTTATAAACTTTTTATTTTTTCTTTTTTATCGGAAATGAAGCTCGGAACACTCCGCTATATACTGATTAGAACATACGACGAAATCGAACCTTCAGGAGACAAACCGACAACAGAATCAGCCATAGACGGCGACAAATATGCATTTGCGATTGATGGAATGATAATTCACGCAGACGAAATAGTAAACAAGCATTTACTAATCATAGACTTCTCCTTACTAAACAGAGCGGGCGAAGTAACACTATTGAAAGGCTTTCCATACTCACTTAGAGGAACTCGTTATAACGACAAATACATACCAACAAAGAAAGACACAGACTATCCTATATTGGACAAAAACGCTCAACTATCAGTCAAGCTAGTAAATACAGACAGCGCTAACGCAGTTAGAAAAGTAGCATACGCAATATTAGGCTATCCAGTAATCTCGCCATGATTGTAGAAGCAGAACTAGCGGTTATAATTGTATTGTTGATAGTAATAATAATCTTCCTCTACTATAACTATGTTGAGCTTTCAACAACTCAGCACTGAATTAGCAAAATCGGAAACAACTGTCAGAGACATCCTACTAGACATTAGAGACTACTTATACACAATAGCAACAGTGTTACAGACAGAAGGCATATCACTAGGAGGCATAGAACCTTCAGATTTTGTTTACGAAAGAGTCGCATCGACTATGGACAACCCAGTTCCAGCGCACGCAAAGAAATACAAATTATTAGGCTGGCAACAGCCACAAAACAAAAACAGAACCTTCCTTCTCTGCGCAGTAGGAACAGACCAACACGACAACAGTTTCTACTACTTCTACATAGACGGCAGATACATGGAAACAATAAGCGGACCAGCAGCAATAGGAAGCATTATGCAACCCTTCAAGTTTCCGCAACCAATAAAAGTTCGCAAATCAATCGAACTATATATAGACAACAACAACGACGTTCCTTATCCGAATCCAGGCGATAAACCATCAGATTTGATACCCTACGAGGTAGTAATAATAGGAGTTTGGAAATGAAAGAAAAAATAGAGCTAATAGGAATATGCACAATCATCATAAGAGACAAAAACGGCAAAATCCTCTCAATTGAAAGAAAAAAGAATGTAATAACAAACGCAGGAAAAGCACACGTAGCAAAACTGTTGGGAGGCTTAGAAACCTCCTATTTCTCATACATACAAATAGGAACAGGCACAGCCTCTCCGACATCATCAGACACAGCGTTACAATCCTATTACGCAGAAAAAGAAGCATCGGTATCATTCAGCAGTCCATCATCGGTAGTCTTCGGAGCAACATTTAGCTTCAGTGAAGACGTAACAATAACAGAAAGCGGAGTATTTTCAGGAGCAAAAGCAACATCGCCAGTAATGCTCTGCAGACAAGTCTTCGCAGGAAAATCTATGACAGCAGGACAATACTTAGAAGTAGTTTGGACAATAGGTGTCGCATAATGTCAGAAGAATTAAACCTAAAAGCAGAACTAGAAATAAGAGTCTACGACAAAAACGGAAACCTAATCTACACGAACAGAAATGATACTGATACTAGAGGGCGCTCTAAAATGCGACAGAAACTGTAAATACTGCTACCAAAAAATATTACATGGAGAAGGAACATTAAACTACAACAAAGAAGCAATAGCAAACACAGTCAAATTCTTATACAACAGATATAAAGACGAAATAGTCTTACATGGCGGCGAGCCTCTTCTCCTACCTTTACAAGATATAGAATATTTTTTACGCTTATCATACGAACTAAGCGGAAAATCGTCAATCTGCACAAACGGCTTATTAATAAATGAAGACCACATAAAACTATTCAAAAAATACAAAACATCAGTAGCAGTCTCAATAGACGGCTTTCCAAAACAAAACATACTAAGATGCACAAAAGAAGAAACAGAAAAAACTTTAGAAAATATATCAAGTCTTGCGAGCGAGAACATTCCTATCACTATAATGATTGTTGCTCACAAGTTAAATTACAACTATATATTTGACTTCATTATCAGCATGAGCAAGATAGTCAAGCATTTCAAAATAAACCACGAAACACTGACATCATATTCCATTAGTCCTACAATTCTATATTTATTATGGAAGAAATTAGCAAAACTGCAACTGCTTCCTATTAATATAAACATAGACCCTATTAATCTCTTCATAAGCAACCTATTAGGTCATGAAGCAGAATGCTTCAATACTTTATGCGACCCTTATTGCACTCAAAACGCCAAGAGAATTCTTCCGAATGGAAAAGTAGCAAACTGCTCAGTTCTTCCTATAGAAACATTATACACATTCAAACCTACTTATAAAAGATATTATATTCTAGAAAAGAGAGATTGTAGAAACTGCAAATATTGGAATTATTGTTATGGAGGTTGTGCAGCCTACTTCTATCACAAAGACAGATACTGCTACGCTTTCTACAAAATTTATGACTTTTTAGCAGATATTCTTCACATAAACTGCCAATTCAGGGAGGTATTCTCGAATGAAGATAACATACGAAATCTGCCTTTTTAACCCTAATGAGAAACTAGAAAGATGCATCAGAGGTAAAGTTAATTCTCTCTTAAAAAATTATTACCTGGCTTATTACTCTCAACTTACAGATGACTCTGTTACTTTAAAGAGAATAGACGGCTCTACTTTTACTCATAGAGTTTCATATTATTGTTCGAAATGGTGTAATGCTGGTTATTGCGTATATAACGGTAGTTTCTTCCTCGATGCTCCAGAAGAAGATGAATCTTACGGCATATTAATAGGAACTTCTGATGTATCGCCGACACCGGACGACTATAAATTAGGCAGTCAATTCTCTTGCTGGTGTTCTGCTGTGAATATATCAGACGTTTACGAGGAAGCAGGTTCTCTCTCCTTAGATATCTCGAGGTTATTCTTAAACGATAATGTTGATACTATCGTAAAAGAATTCGGCTTAGTCGCTAGAGCGAAAGCTGACGACACTACTTATCCAGTTTTGATTCTTCGTGACGTTGTATCTCCTATAGATTTTCCTGTAGACTACAGTCTTTCTATTAAATTAAAGTTCTCGTTTTAGAAATGCTCCTAGAAAACTATTACCGATACTTAGCATATCTCTTCGATAGGAGGAGCGAGAGCTTAAAAGACGTTACTGGAACATCTAGAACTATAAATCCAGCGCTATATACCAAGGGAGGAAAGGGCACTTATTCATATTCTGTTTCGGCGGCTATGGAGGTAGATTCTCCAGAAGGCAATATAGATTTTGGCATAGTAGTTGGAACTTCTGATATACCTGTATCTCCATACGATTATTATATAAATAAAATTTCACATGGAACATCATCGGGTCAGTTGTATTATTACTCTACACAAGTAAAGGATGTCGTGGTGAGCGGAAACATAATAGAATTAGAAGTAGCGAGGAGTTTATCGAACCAAACAGATGAAGACATAAATGTAAATGAATTTGGTTTAATAGCAAAAATAAAAGGCTATTACTTCTTGATAGCAAGAGAAGTGTCTCCAGCGACAGTTCCTTCTGGAGGTTTTTTGGAAGTATCATTCAAATTTAAAACTACAGTATGACCTTCGTATACGATTTACAACCTGCGGTAGAGATAAAGGTTCAACAGAAAGTAAGTTTAGAAGCGACATACAATCTATTACCGTTATCTTCCTTAGCTTCTCGAGAGAAAAAGCGCGTAGAGATATTATACAAGCTATTACCTTTATCAACGCAAGAAACACCAGCGTCTTTCCAAGCGCAAGAATTACTCTCGTTAACAGACACAGTAGCGGTATTTATACCTTTCTACGAAGAAATTTCATTAAAAGACAAAATTAAATTAGCAATACCGCTATACATAGAATTACTTTCAGAAACTCTGTCTTTCGTAGATGTTCCATACTTCAAATATGTTTACGGAGAAACACTAGGCTTAATAGATTTATTAAGAACTCAACAAACACTAGCAGGAGCATACGTATTAGACGGTTACGTTTATCAATCAACTTCACCAGAAGAACCGTTAGCAGACGCAACAGTTCATTTATGCTCCGTAGAACCAAGAAAAAACATAATATACACTCACACAGATTCAGACGGTTACTACTACTTCCTAGGTGTTCCAGAAGGCGAATACGTCTTACTAGCACTCAAAGAAGGCTACACAGTAACAATAGCGAAAGTAGAAATTCATTCTGACTACTATCAAAACTTCGTTATCTACCCTATAACAGTTTGGTGCTTTATAGAAAGAATATGCAACCAATACGGTCATGTAGTAAAAATTTACGGCATAGATGACAAAGTAAAAGACGGCATAAGAACAGTAACAGCATTATTATTTTTCGGCGACTTATACGGAAAATGCACTAAATCAGCCTCATCTATCGAAGGAGGCATAATTCCATTAGAAGGTGCATCAATCTCATTAGTAGATTTCCCAGGCTTAGATAAAAGAGGCTTATTTGAAGAAAACGAAGAAATACGCCAAGAGGGAGAAGAAATACATTTCAAATGCGACATACGACCAGGCGACTTTGAAGCATTCGCATTCACTATCAGCGGTCCAGCAGAAAAAGACCTAAAATTCAAATTCTTCCTAGGAAACTTCCGCACAGAGAACTCTACAGATGAAATCAAACCTCCAGAAGAAAGAGAATATTATTACGAGAGAACAGAAAAAACAATATACACATATAGAATCAGCAGAGCAGGAAGCAGAGGCGGTTCTGGCTCAGCAACCGAAGGAGATACATCTTCTTATTATGAGACCAAAGACAGAATCAAAATCTATCTAAAAGACCAAATAAAATTAAGACACCGTTTAGCCTTAAGTCAATATCCTCTACCTCCTACTCCAGACTCGCCAGGAGGTGGAGAATCGGGAGACACAGCAGAATGGCTGCATTTAACAGACAAAATAGAATTTCCACCGCCAATAACAATAATAGGCAGAACAGTAGATATCTACGGAAATCCAGTTCCAAATGCAAACGTAATAGCAGTAGAGAAAGAAACAGGTAACGTAATCTCGCAAACAACCTCAGATACAAACGGCTTCTACCTAATACAAGTTCCTTCAGAACTAGAATACAGAATATATTGGTCAGCACCAGGCTACTACACAATCCAAGGCTACGTAAAAGCAGGAAACAAAGACATAATAGACGACAGAGCGAGAATAGGCATAGAATCAGAGTTATTGCTAGTCTCAGGAACAACCTTTTATTACGAAGCAATCTTCGTTTTTTGGGCTTTAGCTCACTCAGAAGGCGGAAAAATTTACGGCTACGTTTATAACTCAGTAACAAACGAACCTATACCAAACGCATTAATTTGGATAAACGACGGAGAATTCGTAGCAGTATCAGACGAGAACGGCTACTACGAACAAATAGTTCCTCCAGGTCATTACAAGCTATATGCGACAGCAAAAGGTTACGCAAAAAGCAAAGTCTACGAAGGAGACATATACTCAAACTGGCGACAAGACATCTACTTAGACCCAGCGCAAATGACAATTTACGTCTACGACGCAATTGACTCAAAACCGGAACTGAAACCAATAGAAAACGCAAGAATCCTTAGCTTAGGAAAGGAATACTATACAGACAAAAACGGCAAAGCAGAAATTTATGTAATACCAGGCGAAACAATAACAATAGAAAAAGCAAGATACAAAAGCATACAAATAAAAGCAGTAGAAGGCGAAAAAACAGTATTCATGCACCCAACTTACAAATACATAAGACTAGAAGAAAGGTTAAGGCTGAAATGAAGAAAATATCAGTAAGAAGGAAAACAGCAGGTTACATAGAAGAAATAGAAGTAGAGACCTCAAGAAGAATAATCCTCTCAGACGGCTCAAAAGAAGTAATTATAGAACCAGAAGAAGACGAAGAAATCAACTCAATCATACAAGACTTCGAATCACTAGAGCAATCAATAGAAACGAAGAAGAAACCTCTACTCCAGAAAATAAAAGAAATCCTACCTTTACCAAGAAGATGACAGAAATTTTCCAACCAACTTCATGGTCATACATAAAAAACCGCTTAAAAAGAGAAGGCGCGGAAAACAAGTTATACGACGAAGACATAAACGGGAGTATAGACATAAGCAAGCTAAACCTCATAGGAGTAAAAAACCGCTTCTTAAAAAACTTCAGCGACCCAGAAATCCTAGTAGCAACTTCAAGCATGAAACACCTACTAAACTCAGTAGACGAGCATGAACACACTACAGGAAACATCTCAGCAACAACGAAAGAATTAACGATAATAGGCGGTTCATCAACATCAACAGGACACTCATACATATACGCAGACTTATACTTTCCAGCACACAAAGCATACATAAAAGCAAACCTAAATGCAGTTTCCTGTCGCCACATAGCAATAGACATCTGTGATGACTCGGGAGCAAACTTAGTAAATCCACCAGACCTCTACGACATAAGAATAGTTCCTCCAGCATCATTAAGCGATTTCAGATTAGCAAAAACAGTCGCAGGAAGCACAACATTCTTAGCAGCAGAAGCAGTGGATTTATCTCCGAATCGCTATTACCTAGTAGAAATATATGCAAAAATAACAGGAAACAACTACTTTGAAGTCTATAGAGACGGCGAGTTCATAGGCTCATACGAAGAATCAGAATCAGCAATAACGCAAATACAATCAATTCGCATAAGAGTATACGACGACTCAACTTCAGAAGCACAAGAGGGAAGAGTATGTGCGCCAGTAGTAATAATCTACGAATAAAAGACGAAGTCCACAGAAGATACATAGAGCTCAAACTGAAAGGAAAAGGCACGCTAGGAGAACCTTACGAACCAGACCTAACAAGTTACATAACAACAGCAGAAATTCTAGCGCAACAGAAAACAGCAAAATTGACAAACACAGCATTATTCGCATGTTGCATACAAGACAACAAAGTCTTAATACTAGAAAAGAAGAAAACACTAGAAGAATGGCTCTCTTTTATGAAAAGCAGATGCTACCTAGAAGAAACAATAAAACTTTCGGATGCTATAGAAAGCAAAGAAGCATTAGCTGTGCTATAAAGAGCAAAATTATTTAAATAAAAAAATAAAAAGAAAAAGAGAAATGACAGAAATTTTCCAACCAACTTCATGGTCGTATATAAAGAACCGCTTAAAGACAGAAGGAGCAGAAAACAAGTTATACGATGCAGACATAAATGGTAAGATTGACGACGCAGATTCGGTCGATGGATACCATATAGTAGGAGACGCTGGGTGGTGTTTTGAATGACTAAGAAGTTCGCATTTATCGACACAAACTCAAAACAAATAGGAGCGTTCGACCCAATCGTAGCTTCTATGCCAGCAGACATCGCAGGCTACTACTTCGCAATCTCGGACGAACAAGCAACGCCTAATCGTTTATTAGTTCCAGACATTTCGTATCTAAAGAAAACTTCAGAAACTTCCTTTTCAGGAAGTAGCACAACAACAGGCACTGTTGCAGACAGAACCTACGAAATCGTTATTCCATGCGCTATGATATTAAGCGGTAAAGTAGCGGTTTTCGGGAAAATAGGAATGTGGAACACAGCAGCAGCAAACGAAAGTGATAAAGGAAGAATAAACCTATCTTTACTGAAGAACGGGAGTGAAATCAGCGGAACCAAAGTCAACGGCGCAGAACACGCACCAAACTCAACAAGCGAAATTAATTACGATTTAATATTAGTTACAGAGTTACCCTCTACATCATTTAACAGTGGAGACAAGCTCGGTATCAAAATAGAAGCAGAAGTAACAGCAGTTGACGCTACAAACCCAGGCTTAGCAATAAAAGTCTATACAGACCCAGCAACATCAGGCAACGAATTAGTTATTTACTTACAATTAACATGAAGGCTCTATCCTCTTGTATTCTAAGAGAGAAACTCAAAATAGAAAGAGCATTCGAGAAACCAAACATATATATCGGTTTCTCACGCGAACTGCTGCTTGAGAAATTATTTTATCCTTTCGGTTTTATCGTAGACTCTATGAGCTTCCAATACAGAAGAAAAATCACAATCGCAGAGCAATCAGGCACAGACTTAACATACTATCAAGTCCTCATAGAACTCAACAGCTCAAACTTTAATTTCGCGCATGCTCAAACAAATGGCGAAGACATAAGATTCACCGACGCCGATGGAAATCTTCTAGATTATTGGATTGAGGAATGGGATTCTGTTAATGAAAGCGCGAAGATATGGGTAGAAGTGCCTTCCATACCTGCGAATTCAAGCGTTGATATCTACATGTATTACGGAAATTCACAGATTACGAGCGCGAGCGATGGTAATGCGACTTTTCTTATATTTGATGATTTTGAAGATGGTGTTCTCGATTGGACGGTTTCGCTAGGCTCCTTCACTGAGAGCGGTGGAACGCTATATACATCAGATAACCCAGGCAGATGCTACAAGCCAAATTCAGAGGCAGAAATCGCTGCAAAGTATAAAGCACGAGTAACTACTGTGGATAATAGTTACGATATATGGGTTGATATTCTTGCTACTGGGACTTATTCTACTGAGTCTGGGAATGATGGATATTTTGTGAAGAGATACGGAGGAGGAGTAGTTTGGATAGACCGCTCTGATGATGGAAGTGTAACAGGACTCTTGAACATCACGGGTCTTCCAGCTGACACAAACTGGCATGTGATTGAGGTAAGAAGAGCTGCTGACGGCACGATAAGTTATTACGAAGACGGAGAGTTTAAAGATAGCGTAACAGATACTACCTACTCTTCTACTGTTAATTTTATCATAGGAGGTTCATACGGTTGCTATTACGATTGGATTCTAGTTCGTAAGTATGTTTCTCCAGAGCCTTCCGTTTCAATGGGCTCAGAAGAAACTCCTTAGGTGTTATAAGAAATGAAATGGAAAGAACTGTTTGACGAATGGCTTAGTAAAAATAAAGATGTAATAGTTCGCACAGAGGGTTTAGCAGATTCAGCGGTCTCTTCAGAGCGCTTGAAGAAAAACGTTGCTGTGTGGTATAAGAACGGAGACGCTGTCGTGTATAGAGTTATTCATGCCTGGGTTTTCAATCCTCAGACGGAAACTGAAGAAGCATTTTGGGAAGGCTCAGAGCCTATTCTTACATCAGCGAATACGTTTAGAGCTGCCGCGGTAAAGAAGCTCGAAGAACTTAAGACTGCAGGCACAATCATAGCATATCGTATAGAGTCAGTAGACGAATCTGCGAGAATCGCATTTGCATACACTTATACAAAGACAACAGAAGGCGTAAGAGAAGAGAGAGTGCTAATCGTTGAAACAGAAGGGCAAATAACCGTAGAGAAAATTATTTAATTAGAAAAGCATAAATTATTTAAATAAAAAAGGAAAATTTTTAATAAAATGGGCAACAAAGGCTCTTCAGTGGCATCTGCAACAACAATAAACACGCTAGAAACAGCCTGGTTACTCAGAGAGAGCAGACAATACATCTACGACCAGCAAGCAAACGAATGGATACCTTTAACAGCAGAACCAGGCATAACAACAAAAGCAAAAGACTTTGACAACGACATCGTAAACCTAAATCCTACACCACAACCGATAGGAAGCGGCGAAATCATCGCAGTCCTAATAAAAGCAGAAACAACAAACAAAGAAGACGCATACATAGGAACATCGGGAAAAGCAGACGTAACAAAAGGCTACCCTCTCAGACCAGGCGAAACAGTAGCCCTAAAAACAGATAACTTAAACAAAATTCACGCATCAGGAGCAGTAGGCGACAAAATCAGATACATAGCTATAATAGGATAGGAGGTGATGAAAATGTTAGAATCTTTTTTCGCAAAAGGTAGAATAGCAGTCTGGATTATCTTAATAGGAACATTTACAGCATTAATAAAAGGCTCCTTGCCAGCAGAGCAAGCAATAGAGATAATAAAGATAATAGGTTCTCTCTGGTTAGGAGTAGAAGCAGGAGCGAGAAAAGAATAGAAAGGAGGTGATGTAAAATGGTAGATATATTTGGAGCAGGAGCTCCATTAACATCAGGTTCGCTTGAAATCGCAAAAATCAGCGGCGAGACAGTAATCGCAAAAGTCAGCGGCGAGACAGTAATCACCAGAATCAGCGGAGAAACTGTAATCGGCAAGATTAGCGGTGAAACTGTAATCGGCAAAATCAGTGGAGAAACAGTCTTAGCAAAAGTCAGCGGAGAAACAGTAGTTGCGAAAATCAGCGGTCAGACAGTCAAAACAGCAGTTCCTACATCGCTTAACCACGGTAGAGTTATAATCTCAGGAACTAATTTAAGCGGCGCTTCACCAGTTGTCTTAGGTAGTGCAGAAATCCGAACAGTTTTGGTCAAAGCAGAACCAACAAACTCAGGCACAGTCTATATAGGCGACACAAACGTCTCTTCAGACAAGGCTACCCACTCGCAGCAGGCGAGTCAGTCGCTATAAACATAGACAACCTTAACAAGATAGGCTTAGTCTCCGAAGTAGACGGCGACGCAGTCAGATACATAGTGGTAGCATGACAGCGTGGGAATACATAAGGGCGCAGGAGTTAGCTAAACAGAACTCCTGCGCCCTTTGTATTTGCCACGTAGGGCAAGTATCAACAGAATTTGCTTTAAGATTGAGAGAGTTAATCTTACCTCCAGAATCTATAATTTTATTCAACAGAGGCAGACCATTAGACGCCTGCAGAAACATATTAGCAGACGAAGGTTCAAAGCATGCCGAATGGATAATTTTCCTAGACTCAGATGTCATTCCACCAAGAGATTTCGCACTAAAACTTTTACGCCACAGATTACCAATAGTAAGCGGCTTATACAGAGCAAAGAAAAAAGGCTTCCTATGGTCAGCATGGATTCGCAAGAATAACGAAATTCAACAAGTTTCCTCCTTCACGAAAGGCTTGTTTGAAGCATATTACATAGGCATGGGCTTATGCTTAATTCACAAAGACGTCTTCACTCTACTAAAGAAATCAAACCCCGAATTACCATACTTCCTCTGGACAAAAGATTCCTGCCTAAAAATACCATCATACTATAAAGAACTCTCAGAAGACTTCTTTTTCTGTGAAAGAGTCAGAAGAGAACTAAAAATGAAAATTTTTGTAGATACAGAAGTAATAGCTCACCACGCAGAAGGCTTGAAACTAACCGAAAATGGCTACTCGCTCTTATCCATCTGATAGATTTGAATGGCTCTACAGCCAAATAGACACTAAAAAGAAAATAATAGACATAGGCAGTGGAGACTGCCTACTCTGGCGAAGATACGGCTTTCCTCCAAACTTAGTTCTAGTAGACATAAACGATTGGGGCAACAACATAGTAGCAGACGCTCACAATTTACCCTTTAAGGACAAATCATTCGACTACGCAATCCTAGCAGAAATTTTAGAACACGTAGAAAATCCAAAACAAGTTTTAAAAGAAGCAGAAAGAGTATCAAGAATAGTAGTAGGAACAGTTCCAGACGAAGAAAACTGGCTTTCTTTATACAGACCATTCATGCCACTATGGAAACTCTGCATAATAGAAAACAAAACACCAAGACAGATAGCGCAAGAATCAAACAAATGTAGAATTTACAACTTAAAATCAATCTTCCACCACAGACACTTCAACTATGAAACTCTAAAAAACCTCTTAGGCGAGAAATACAAAATAATCAGGTTACAATATGAAGGCTGGTCATTCCTATGTTTTAAATCCTCTCCTCTTATCTGATGAAGAAGCAAGAGAACTAGCAAAACAAATACCAAGACAAAAAGAACTAATCTACAACACAGAAAGAGACATAGCAATTCTAGACGCTTGCCAACCTCAAAGACTCTACCGCTTCTCACGCTTAGAAGGAATAACCAAACAATTCAAACTAGTCCTATCAGAAGGAACAAACACACACGAATGGTTCAGAAGAACCTTTACAGAACCGATAGACTGCATTTATATTTCTGCAAATCCATACATCTCATCAAAAGGCATGCATAGAAAATCAGTAAAAGGCATGAGAATCATAGACGCATGGGAATTTCTATGGAACGAAGAACACAAGACAGTTCTGCCTTGGACATTATACGCCTACTACAGAGCAATCAGACCACTGACAAAAAAGAGAATCTTCATACACTTCATACAACCGCACTTTCCACCAATAGACGCAAAATACGACTTATGGGAAGACGCAAGAAGAGAAAATCTAGGCTTAAAAAAGCAAGGCAAGAAATATCCAGACATGAGAGAAGCAGCACAAATCCTAGGCAGAGAAGCAGTGATAAAAATGCACGAGAAAAACCTAACAGCAGTATTATCATGCTTACAGAACTTTGACGGAATAATAACATCAGACCACGGCGAATTTTTAGGAGAAAGAAACCAATTTTCGCATATAAACAAAGACTTCCGCCTAAGATTTGTAGGCTGGTTAGAATGAGAATTTGTGTCTTCGCACCTTGGATTTTACCATATAACCCTAAAATCTACCAAGGAGCAGAGAAAATAGCAGGTTACATAGCAAAAGAACTCCTCAAAACAGACGACGTCTTATTAGTAACAACAAAAAGAAGCGCATACTTCCCAAATAAAATAGAAACAGTAGAACCTCTACAAGACTGGAACACCTCTTGGATAGAACAAGAAAAGAGAGCCTACGAAGTAGCAGAACCCATAGTCAAAAAATTCTCTCCCGATGTAATAATCGGACATACCTGGACAGGCTGGGAATACATCTACTCTCTCAAGGAAGAAATACCATGCACTCACACATTTCACGCATTACCCTGGAACTCAAACCCACCAGTAGAAAACAAAAACTACATAACCTTAAGCAGATGGCAGCGCTTATTAGTCTATCAAATGCTAGAAGAAGACTCAGCAATCATACCAAACGGCATTTATCTGAATGAATATCCTTTCTGCGAGGAAAAAGAAGACTACTACTTATTCCTATCAAGAATAGCAAGAGAAAAAGGAGTTCATCACATTTTCACACTAGCGAAAAAATACCCAAACAAGAAATTCGTAATAGCAGGCGCAGAACAACCAGACCCGAATTATATAAACAAAATCAAGCAGACAGCAAAGAAATTCGACAACGTAATATACAAAGGCGAAGTAAGCCACGAAGAAAAAATTAACTTGCTTCAAAAAGCAAAAGCACTAATAGCACTACCATCTCTACCATACATAGAAGTTTTCGGCTTATACATAGTAGAAGCCTTAAGTTGCGGAACTTATGTAATAGGTTTAAGAAACGGAGGCTTATGCGACATCATAGTAAACGAGAAACACGGCTCTCTATACGACAGCGTAGAAGAAATGGACTTAGACATATCTTACAATCCCGAAGATTGCAGAAAAAGAGCTTCAGATTTTGCTATGGAAAAAACAGCAAGACAATATAGAAACTATATAAAATGTCTATCAAATTAAAAATAGACTCTACGATAGACAAAGGTTTAGAAGATAAGTCAATTTGGACAGTTGCTCCAGAATACTGCTGCACAGATTATGAGAGCGAAATAACAGAAGCAACATATCCAGAAAAACCATATCTATGCGTCCAAATAAAAAACAACTTATCAGAAACCAAAGACATAAAAGTATCATACACAATCTACAAAGACGGAAAGTCTTTTCTATCAGACAGTAAAACAAAAACTGTCTCGCCAGGAAAGAAAAAAGTGTTTTTCACAGTAGGGGTAGATATAAAAAGTGTCGAATCAGAAGTAAAAGCAAGCATAGTAGCAACAATAGTTCAACCAGCCTGTCAAGAAACGTGCGAAACGACATGTCAAACATTTTGCATGGCTTTATGCGAAGGCACTTGTGAGCAATCCTGTCAGTGCGACTGTGAATCGACATGCGAAACAGAAATAGAAAACACAGATTTTACTTTCAGATATAATTTTGACTTACCGTCAGGACTTTCAGCAAAAGCCAAGACCTATGTAGCAGAAGTATATTCCTGCGCAGGTTGGACGCAAACAGGAACATTTTGTTACAGAACAAGAGCGTTCTTCGGAGAAGGCACAGAAGTGCTAGGAAGTCAATTCAAGCACAAAATAGCAATTCAAAATAACACCGAAAACGACATGACCCTTCAAATAATAGAAGACGGCGACTCAGACTCATCGTGCATACTAAACCTCTTCTATCAATACCCAAGACCTATGGGTTCAATAACAGTCAAGGCAAACGAAATAACAACAAAAGAATTCAATCCTTACGGCATCTACCACGACGAGTGCGAAACAGACAGACCAACCTACTTAGAAGTAAAATGGAAACTAACACCAAGAAGAACTCCTCCCTGCGAAAACTACGGCGACCTAAACAACGACGGCTACGTAGACGGCACAGATTTAGTTCTATTAGGCGACTACCTGAGATGCGGATTCGCACAAATAACAACACCTCTCTCAGAATCAGACTTTAAAGACAGAGCAGACCTAGATAAAGACGGAGAAATCACTTCAGATGATTTCAACACACTAGCGTGTTTCATAGCATACGAAACAGATACTTTTCCAGCTTGCGGAACATGTGGAAATTGCGAAACAACTTGCCAAACAGCATGTGAAGGTTCGCCAGAAACATGCACTTCTGCCTGTCTAACACAAGTTCAACATGTGTGCGATACATGTGAAACAACATGCGAAACAACATGCCAAATATTAGAAGAAATAGAATGTCCAATAATGGTAGTTTCCTACGGAACACCCTTAGTAGACTCTTTAGAACCACTAAGAAGAATCAGAAAGATTTTACCTTCGCTGATAGTGAAAATATACTACTCAGACTTGCACCTGAAGATAGCAATAAAATTCCGACGCCTCTTATATCTCCCCTTACTAATACTAACAAAACTTATAAACCGTATTTCAAAGCAACACTAAGAATAAACAACGAATGCAACTTCAACTGCCTCTACTGCTACGACAGAAACAAAGAAAGAAAAGGCGACATGCTAAACAAAACAGCAAAAGACATCATAGCCTTCGCAAAACAAAATCATCTAATTTTGGAAATCCCTCAAACAGAACCAACAATCTCCTCTCAATTGACAAGATTTATCGAATCAGGCTTAGTAACAGGAATAACAACAAACGGCTACAACCTTCCTTTGCGTTTACTAAAACTTCTGAAGCTATTTAACATTCACTTACTAATAAGCTACGACGGCGTTTGGCAAGACAAATATAGATTAAGAGGAAATCATCCAACTTCTTCAGTTGTGGAAAAGAACATACTAGCAGTAAAAGGCTTAAACATCCCGTTCAGCATAGCCTGCACAGTTCCAGGCGACGAACTAAATCACTTATATGAAAACTATATTTACCTATCAAACCTAACACAAGCAATCTCGTTCAACTTCGACTGGACATCCGAATACGCGATAAAAGAAAAAGACTTGCCAATCCTAAAAGAACAATCAAGAAAAATCTTAAAAACAGCGAAAATCCTGCCTTTTCCATACAACAAAATCTACCGATTATTGAAATCAAACAGAAAAATAAGAGGCATGTGCGGAGCAGGCAACTCAATTTGTATAGACTATGATGGGAGTTTATACCCATGCTACCACTGCCTAGCGTGGAGAGAAATGAACTTCAATTACGGAACAATCTACAACATAGAAAGAAAGCACCTACCAAAGCCAAAATATCCTCTAGAGAACTGCAAAACCTGCAAATCAGCGTTATGCGGCTTATGTTACACCTCAAACTTCCAAGTAACGGGCAACCCATACAAACCTCCATCAATCCACTGTAAACTCTTCGCAACACTAACTGAGGTGGTAAAAGAATGCTTCAATCTCTCTTAATCTCTATATCGGGCTTCGTAATAGGCTCTCTAATCCTAATGCTCTTGGGCTTCATATTCGCAAAAATTTTCACAAAATCTTTAGTCTATTCTCTAATAAGCGAAGAAACCAAACAAAGACTAGCAAACTGGCTACAAGAAGTCTTCAAAAACGGAATAAACGAAGCCTTACAAGACGAAGAAATCAAGAAACTACTAAAAGAAATCCTAGAAGAAATAAACAAAAGGCTGAAGTAAAATGGCACCTAATCCATACTTCACAAACACATTCGCAACATATATAGAAGTAAATGGCAAGAAATACTACTTAAACAGCTCAAGAGTAACCCTAAAACCAGACGACAAAATAAAACTCAAGAACTTACTCTGCTGCAACGGAGGCGACAAAGGAGACATCCTAGTAGCAGTCTACGCATACGACGGAACAAACTTTCACCAAGTAGCAGGAGGAAGCAAAACACTAAATCCAGACGCCTGCATGACAGAATCAGACTTAGACAAAAACGAATTCTACGCAAGAGAACTCTGCATGTTTAACAAAGACATAGAAATAGTCGTAATCTCTTTCTACTGGGACGGTTCATCATGGAAACAAGACGACTGGCTCTGCTACGACTCAAATTGTGGCTTCAAAGTAAAAGTAGAAACAAAATGCTGCGACTGGCTCTGCACATCACACGCAAAACTATTCAAAGTAAAAGTAGTAGACGAATACGGCAATCCTATCGAAAATGCAACAGTAGAAATCTGCTTTGACTGTGCAGGAACCTGCAAAACAAGCTCACCAGGCTACGAATCCTTTACAACAGACTCAAACGGCGAAGTCTGGATAGAAAAATGCGCTCCAGGCATTTTCGACCCATCTTGCGTCTCAATAGTAGTATCAAAATCAGGTTATGTCTCTAAATCAACATATAAAAACTACTCAGATATCTCAGACTGCGAAACCTTCAATTTTACCTTACAAGAAGTATCTTTAGTAACCATAATAATAACAGTTCAATCAGACACAACTCCGATAGAAGACGCAGAAGTGAAACTATACGAATCAGGAGGCACTCTCGTATCAACAAAATACACAGACTCTTACGGACAAGTAGAATTCAAAGACTTAGACGCCTTCAAATACTACTATGTAGAAATAACGAAAGACTGTTATAAGAAATACACATCTCCGCAATTTCTTCCAGCAAACAAAACATTCAAAATAACTTCATACAAATTCTGCTTCAAAGTAGAAGTCCAAGACGAGCAAGGCTACCCACTCGAAAACGCAACAGTAGAACTCTACGACGACAAAGAAAACTTCATAGCATCAGACACAACAGACTCTTCAGGACTAACAGACTTCTTCGTAACAGACAAAGACCCAGTAATAGTAAAAGTAACAAAATCAGGCTACACAGAACACAAAGGAACAATATATTCAACAGAACTCGGTTTAGGAGACACGCTAACAGTAACACTATACAAGGAAGGCAAGGGAGACATAGAAGTAACAGTAGAAGATGTAGGAGGCAACCCAATCAAAGCATTTGACGTCTACTACAAAGAAAAAACATCAGACGCATGGAGACACGGCTGCTCAGTATTTGACGGCGAAACAAACAAATGCACAATCAAAGATGTTCCTTTCGGAACTTACGACATCAAAGCAAGTAACGTAGACTACGGAGACGCAACAGCAAACATAACTCATTACTCATCAAAAACAACAGTAACGATAACACTAGGCGCTCCAACGGGCAAAGCCTCTGTAAAATTCCGAGTCTACAGCAGAGAAGGCGGAGCACTAATCTACACCCTAACTCCTCTAGAAAACGTCTCGGTAACCTTAGAATGCAAAGACATAAACTACAGCAAAACACTCAAAACAAACAAAGACGGCGAAGCAGACTTCGGCGAAATTGACCTACAAAACACGAAAAGAACCTTCCACTACAAAATCTACTACAACGAATACTGGCAAACCTACGAAGCAGACAGAACCTTCACACAAGGCTACAGCTACGACATAGAAATACACTTAGAGCGCTGCTCAGAGCTAATACCAGGCTGGCAGAGAATGATAATGTCCTGGCTAGGCATAGAAACAGAGAACTTAACCTGCGACGAAGCAGAATCGTTAGGACAGCAATTTACAACATACTTCTTAATAGGCGCAGCAATATTTTTATTTTTATTCCTCCTCTCCCTACTAAAGTAGGAGGTGATGAAAAATGACAAATGGACAGCAAGAAGAGAAAGGTATATTAGACAGCATAATAGACGCAATAGCAGGTCTCTACGAAGCACTAGGCGTGTCAGAAGAAGACGCAAAAACATACGCAACATGGACATTCTGGGGCATCGTAGCAATCGTAGTTATAGTGATAGCACTGAAACTCTATAAACTGATAAGGGGATACTAAGGAGGTGACGACCATGCTCTGGGAAGAACTCTCAAGTAAATACAACACAGCCTTCTCAAAGGCAGAAGCCTTGCGAAAAGAAATAGCAACCTTGAAGGCAAGACAAATCCTAGCTTCTCCAGAAGAGAGAAAAGAAATAAGAAATGAGCTAATGGCGAAACAAAAAGAACTAAGAAACGCAATCTCCCAGCTCTACAACGTCAGAAAAGCCTTCAACGAGATGTTCAAAACAGAAATAGCAGAATTACTATGATGGAAGACCAAAAACAACTAGTAGTAGCAGCATTAGTAGCGGCAATAATAACCTTCTTCACAACCATCCTAGCAAGAATACTCTCAAAACTAATAGAAGAAACGGTAGAATAAAAATGACCGAAATAATAACTCAAGAATACCTGAAAGAAACTATACTATACGCATTCTTCTGGTCAGTCATAGTCTTCCTAGTAACAATCATAACAAAAGAACTAACAGCAGCCCTCTCAGCCATGATAGTAGCAGGTGCATCAAAATGAGATGGTCATACTACCAAACGAAATATGAAGAATCAATCAACAAGCTAAAATCAGCAAAGGACAGGCTAAAAATACTAACACCAGAAATCCATTCTTTAAGAGACATCATCAACCGCTTGAGAAGAAGAATATCAGCACTAAAACACCAACTAAGCATGGCAACAACACCAGAAGGAATAGCAGAAGCGAAATCAAAAATCGAACTAGCAGAATCAGAACTAAGAGAAAAAGAAGCTCAACTAAACACTCTCTTATCAGAAGAAAGAGAACTAAGAGAAACAATCAGAACAGAAACAGCAAAACTAAATCGCCTACTAAGAGAATTCATCTCAGAATATAGGAGGTCGTTGTAAAATGCAAGAAGTAATATTAGGCGTCCTATTTACCCAACTCTGCTACCTAATCTATAAAGTAGCGAAACTAGAATCAAGCATCGCAAAAATAAACAACCATATAACCGACCTAACAAAAAGAATAGAGAGGTTAGAAGAAAAATGCAAGAAATAACAACAGCATTATATCATATCTATTACGCAAGAAAAGCACTAGTAAGAGCAATCCACTACTGCGAAGACGAAAGAATCAAAAACATCTTAGAAGAGGTAAGAGAACTGAACCAGGAGGCGCTAGAAGCATGGTTAGAAAGGAGGAGGAAAAGGAAATAGCCTGCCTAATAGCCCTAACAGACGCAGAATTCCGACTAGCATACGCAACAAGACACCTACCGCCTCACCTATCAGAAAGAGCAAAACTAATAATCAAGAAAATCAAAAACTTAAAAGAGCGAATAGTATGATTACACTAGTAGCAATACCTTTCTCTTTCATCCTACTAACTTACGCAGCAAAGCACAGAATGGAAATAAAGCTCAAAACAAAAAACTACCCAGACGTCGACTTATCAGAAGTAAAAGTAAGCATCCAACTCTGCACATACAACGAAGAAGATTTCATCTTACAAACAATCTATAGCATCTTAGACCAACCTCTCTTCAACGAATACAGAAAAAACATAGAATTCGTCCTAATAGACAGTTACAGCACAGACAACACAGTAGATTTGGCAAGACCATACGTCGACAGAATAATCTACGCACCAAGAGGCATCTTCACCTCCAGAAACTTAGGAGCTAAACAAACAGACGCAGACATAATAGTAGGCATAGACGCAGCAGAAATCTACCCAGAAGGCTGGCTAAACTTACT
>Ga0164311_10000044_pt1 | contig 41996 bp, 51 predicted proteins | sample GuaBasSedimGuay2_FD_121796 | JGI IMG/M metagenome (GOLD analysis project Ga0164311, IMG submission 121796) | Subseafloor sediment microbial communities from Guaymas Basin, Gulf of California, Mexico - Guay2, Core 4569-9, 9-12 cm | ecosystem: Environmental > Aquatic > Marine > Hydrothermal vents... | reverse complement strand
CGTGAGGTCGGGAGTTCAAATCTCCCCGCCCCGACTGGTAGAGGATCAGAAACCAGGTTTCTGTGCAACATGCGGTTGCCTTAAACCTGGTTTCTTTGCTTCTTGCCACAGAGCCTCTAATTCGTCAATCGTCAGAGCTGCAATATCCAGCCCGCGCTGGCGAGCCATCCGCTCCACGCCGCGAAAGCGACGCGCAAAGCGCGCGCTTGCCTTCCGCAGCGCGGTTTCTGGGTCTGCGTCCAGCCAGCGGGCCCAGTTGACGACGGCGAATAACAGGTCGCCCAGCTCCGCCTCTCGCTCCTGCAACGTGGTCGCCGCCTCTACCTCGGTGATTTCCTCGCGCACCTTGTCGGCAACACCGCTGGCCGCGTTCCAATCAAAGCCCACGCGGGCCGCGCGTTGGCTGTAGGTATTGGCCTGCTGTAGCGCCGGCAGCGCCGCAGGGACACCATCCAGCGCCGAACGCTCGGCCCCTTTCTCCTCCCGCTTCAGTTCTTCCCAACACTGCAACACCTCGCCGGTTCCGCTTACCTGCCGCTCGCCCCACACGTGCGGGTGACGGTGCTTGAGCTTGGCGTCAATTCCAGCGATGACGCGCGCCATCTTGAACTCGCCCGCCTCAGTGGCGATCTGCGTCTGGAGCAGGATTTGCAGCAGCAGGTCGCCCAACTCCTCTTGCAACGCCGGCGTGTCGCCCGCGTCAATCGCAGCCACTACCTCGTAGGTCTCTTCCAACAATCCCGCCCGCAGGCTCTCGTGGGTCTGCTCGCGATCCCAGGGGCAACCCTCTGGCGCGCGAAGATGGGCTACCGTATCTTGCAAGCCCTCAAAGCTGGTGACGCCGGGAAGCGGCGGCACATAGAGCGCGGTCGGGTGAGCGTTGTCTCGGCGGTCGAGTTCATAGAGCGGCAGGCGCGCGACGCGCTGCTCAGGAGTCCCTGTCGCGCGCACCAGCGCCACCTCGTGGTCGTCTGGATATTGGTTCATCAGCGTGAGTTTCACGTCGGCGGCGAGCTGCCGGCCGTAAAGTTGACCCACCAGCGCCGGCAAATCCGGGTTGAGTGGCGGGTAGTAGCGGGCCGCCAGTTCTATCGCATCACAAATCTGCAAGCCAGACAGCGCGTCTACTCGCAGCGCCGTGAGCGCAGGCGCGACAAAGCTCAAGCCTTCTACAATACGCACCGACTGGCCGGACTTGCCCGCCCGTAAGAGAACTTGCTGTACCGTGGATTCCCCCACCAGCGGATGCCCCGGCACAGCGTAGACGATCCCTTCTGGGCGCTGTCCCAATCGCAATACCTCGCTGACGATGGCCTCATAGACCTGCTGGGAATCGCCCGCTTCCTCGTAGAGGTAATCAAAGGTATACAATGTCAGGCCAGGGGGCAGTCCTGTCACGGTCGGATGGCGCTCCGTGCGCAGCCAGACTTCAGCAGCGGATTCTAGCACTTGCCATGCCTCTCGCGTCAGACAGCGCGGGTCGCCTGGCCCCAGTCCAACAATAGTGATGGTGCCCATAGTTCCTCCACGAAATACAAACACGAAAGGGGCAGAACAAAGTTGCTCTGCCCCACATGTATCCAACCTACCCTTTTATCTAACGCTTGATTCTCAAAGTGGGTCGGAATGACATTCCGATTTACATTACTAACGTTTGGTGTACTGAGGCGCCTTGCGAGCGCGCTTGAGACCAGGCTTTTTCCGTTCCTTTATCCGAGCGTCACGGGTGAGAAAGCCCCCCTTGCGCAAGACCGGGCGCAGTTCCGGATCCGTCTTGAGCAACGCCCGCGCGATGCCCAATCGAACCGCACCGGCCTGCCCATTGATCCCTCCGCCCTTCACTCTGACACTGATATTAAAGTGGCTCTCCAGTCCCGTCACCTTGAGCGGTTCCGTTAAATGCAAAACTTTCATGCCCTGAACAAAGTACTCTGAGAGCGGGCGCTCATTGACGACGATGGAACCATCACCGCCGGGAAAGAGCCGCACCCGCGCTGTAGCCTCTTTGCGACGTCCAACCGCTTCGTAATACTCCATTGCCATTCTTCCTCCTGTCACTTCAACTCCAATGGTTTAGGTTGCTGCGCCGCGTGGGGATGCTCCGGGCCGGCATAGACCTTTAGCTTTGTGAACATCCGTCGCCCCAGCCGATTTTTCGGCAGCATACCTCGCACCGCGTGTTCAATCACCCGCGTAGGATGCTTTTGGAGTTGATTACGCAACGTGATCTCTTTGAGTCCGCCGGGATAACCGGTGTGACGGTAATAGATCTTTTTATCCAATTTGCGCCCGGTAACGTGGATCTTTTCGGCGTTGACGACGACCACAAAGTCGCCAGCATCAACCGACGGCGAATACGTGGGCTTGTGCTTGCCGTGCAGAACGTGCGCTATCTGCGTAGCGAGGCGGCCTAGCGTCCGCCCTGTGGCGTCCACCACGAACCACTCTCGTTGGACATCTTTTTGCTTTGTCACAAAAGTCTTTTTCACGATCTCGATACTCCCATCCAGATTACACCACTTGACAAACGGTGTCAGTATTTCACTTCCATCAGACAAAGGCCATGTGGAGGGGCTGTCGGCCCGGCCCGACGGCGCTCACACGCCGTCATCGCCGCCACGAATTTCGCCACATCCATCTTGCCTTGCCCTACCTGAAGTAATGTGCCAACGATGCTGCGCACCATACGGTAGAGAAAAGCGTTGGCCTCAATATCAAAGGTTAAATGAGGCGGCTCTCCGCCCCACTCTGCCAGTAACACACGCCGCACAGTGGCTAGACCTTGCGGCGGTTGCCCAAAGGTGGCAAAATCGTGTTCCCCCACCAATGCCTGAGCCGCCTGCTGCATCGCCGCCACATCCAGCAAAGCAGCTATGTGCAAACTATAACGCCGCTTCAAGGGCTGGCGCACTGTCGCGTTATGCAGTGTGTACCGGTAGCGCCTACTATGAGCGTCATAGCGCGGGTGAAAGTCTGGCGCAGCCTCTTCAACTTCTAAGGCAGCAATGTCGGCGGGCAGAACCGCGTTCAATGCTCGCCGCAAGTCACCCAGATCGTGCCGCCAGGCCGTGTCGAATGCAATGACCTGGCCCACCGCGTGTACGCCAGTATCGGTGCGGCCCGCCGCCAAGATGGTGATCTCCTCTTGGGTCACCTGCGCCAGTGTCGTTTCCAACGCCGCCTGAACGGTCGGAGCGTTGGTCTGACGCTGAAATCCGCTATAGTCGGTACCGTCGTAGGCAACGACTACTCGCACCCGCATTGTGCGTCTCTGTTAACTCTTACTCAACCAACTCTAGCAACACCATCCGTGCGGCGTCGCCCTTGCGCGGCCCCAGCTTGTATATGCGAGTGTAGCCGCCCTGTCTGTCTTCAAAACGCGGCGCGATGTCCTCGAACAACTTTTTCAGGACGTCCGTTCGCGTACCGTCAGCTTCCGTCACCCAGCGGTTCAATCGGCCCGCTGCCAGCCGACGAGCATGGACGCCACGGCTTGGATCTTCTCGTTCCGCTACCAGGCCCCGCTTGGCCAGCGTGATGAGTTTCTCTGCCTGTCCACGGATCGCCTTAGCCTTCGCCTCGGTCGTTTCGATCTGCTCGTGATGTAACAGCGCCGTCACCAAATTACGACGCAAAGCCTTGCGGTGACCGCTGGAACGGTTTAGTCGCTTTCCTGCGACGCGATGTCGCATTTACGCACCTCCACTATCTTCTGCCTCTTCCTCCAGAAAGCCATGTTCCTGGAGGTGTTCGATCAATTCAGTCAGTGATTTCTGTCCAAAGTTACGAATAGTCAGCAGCGCATCATTTCCCGCTTCCAACATCTCTAGCACCTCGCCCACGCTGGTGATGCCGGTGCGCCTGAGAGCGTTAAACACGCGCACGCTCAAGTCAAGCTGTTCGAGCGGGGTCTCATAGGTTGCTCTAGGCAACCCTTCCTCCTCCTCAACCGGCTCAACCTCTTCCTCCAGGGTAAGACCAGCGACCAGCCGCAGATGGGTAACCAAGATACGGGCCGCTTCTTTGAGCGCATCCATTGGTGCAATCCGCCCGTCACTCCAAATCTCCATCGTCAGGCGGTCATAGTTGGTCATTTGCCCCACCCGCGCTCGATCCACATCGAAAGCGACACGGCGAATCGGGCTGAATACGGCATCCACGGGTATTTCACCAATGGGCATCCGCCCACGTTCATCAGACGCCTGATACCCCCGCCCCGCTTCGACCGTGAATTCGACGTCAAGATGCACTTTATCAGCATCCACAGCGAAGAGATAGAGGTCTGGGTTCAGGATTTCAATCTCTGGCGGGGCTTTGATATCACCCGCCGTGATTGTCCCTTCGCTCCGTACTTGCAGAGACATACGCATCGGTTCCTGACTATCCATCTGCAAGCGCAATTGCTTGACCTGCAAGATGAATTGAATCACATCCTCTCGCACGCCCGGGATAGACGTAAACTCGTGCGCGACATCAGAGATGCGAATCGAAGTCACGGCTACACCAGGTAACGAAGAAAGCAATACCCGGCGAAGCACATTGCCCAAGGTAATTCCAAAGCCACTCTCCAGTGGGCCGATCACAAACCGACCATACATCTGGGAAATAGCATCCGTCTCAATTTTTGGCAGCACTGACACTGGCAAGCGTCGCCTCCTATTTCAACTAGTTCTCAGCCCAATCAAACTCAAAACAGGGCCAGAAGTGAGACATCCGATATCTCCCTAGCGAGAATAATACTCCACGATTAACCGCTCGTCCAACTTTGTTGTAATGTCATCTCGCGTGGGCAGATTCAAAACTAGAGCCGCCATCTTCTTTGCATCCAAACTCAGCCAGCCTGGTACGGATCCCTCGTCCAACCGTTCAGCACGCTCTTTGAAGTACACGTTCTTGCGGCTTCCATCCTGCACTGTAATGACATCCTGTGGACGAACGACGTAGGAAGGGATGTTCGTGCGCCTACCGTTGACAACAATATGGCCGTGCATTACCAACTGACGCGCCTGCGGTCGTGAGTCGGCAAACCCTAGCAAGTAGATGACATTATCCAACCGACTCTCCAGCAAAATGAGTAGGTTCTCACCAGTGAGACCTGAGCGGCGTTCAGCCTCACGGAAGTAGCGCCTAAACTGACGTTCTAACACCCCGTAGATACGCCGCACCTTCTGTTTCTCGCGCAACTGGCGCGAGTAGTCAGACTGGCGACGACGGCGGAAACGCGCTGTCCGTCCGTGCTCGCCAGGCGGATAGTCGTGCTCTCGCTCAAACGGGCACTTGGGAGAAGAACAACGCTCTCCCTTCAAGAACAGCTTTTCCCCTTCACGACGGCACAGTTTGCAAACTGGACCGGTATATCTAGCCATGTACTCTCTCCTAATCCGTTTCTCCGCTTACCACCCGCGGCGTACTCAAACTACGTCCGGCGCTTCTTGGGCGGGCGACAGCCATTGTGCGGGATTGGCGTCACATCGGTGATAGAACGCACTCTTATGCCCGCCGCTTGGAGAGCGCGAATCGCTGCTTCACGTCCAGGGCCAGGCCCCTTGACATAGACGTCCACCTCGACCATCCCATTATCCATTGCCCCCGAGGCCGCTCTCTGGCCAGCTTGTCGAGCCGCGAAAGGAGTGCTCTTACGAGAACCTCTAAATCCAAGCCTCCCGCTGCTGGCCCAATTGATGACATTCCCTTGCAAGTCAGTCATCGTCACAATCGTGTTATTGAAAGTGGAATGAATGTGCGCCTGTCCATACGTCACATGCTTCTTAACTCGGCGTCCACCTTTTCGCCGACCTGCTTGTTTTTCTTGTTGTCGTGCCATTACTCCTCCGCGTCAAACGTAAACTACTTCTTCTTCATCCCACGGCGGCGTCCACGGCCAGCCACCGTCTTCTTAGGGCCACGCCTGGTGCGAGCGTTCGTCCGCGTGCGCTGGCCCCGCACAGGCAGGCTGCGACGGTGGCGCAGTCCTCGATAGCAGCCAATATCTATCAGGCGCCTGACGTTAGTCTGCAACTCACGCCGCAAGTCCCCCTCAACCTGATAGCCACGGTCAATAACCTCACGCAACGCAGCAACATCTGACTCTGTCAGGTCATTGACACGCCTGTCTGGCCCAATTCCAGCCTTGCGCAGAATCTCGCCACTCAGGGTGCGCCCAATACCATAGATGTACGTCAGGCCAATTTCCACTCGTTTGTTTCGCGGCAGGTCTACTCCTGCAATACGCGCCATGATTACCTCCAAAAAGTTGGAGATTCAAGATTTGGAGATTCTGAGTAACAAACTAGATCAACAAATCTAAAATCATCAAATCCTACGTCCTGTTACCCTTGTCTTTGCTTGTGCTTTGGATTTTCGCAAATCACCCGCACTACACCACGTCGCCGAATAATCTTGCACTTTGGACAGAGCCGTTTCACTGAAGGAGATACCTTCATCGCAACACACCTCCTGTACTATGACCATCAAGTCCTGCTACATTCGCGTCAAAATCTCTGCCTCGCCATCGGTGATGACGAATGTATGCTCAAAATGTCCTGTCAACTTTCCATCACACGAAACCACAGTCCAGTAATCGTCCAGCACCTTCACACGGCTATCTCCAACCAGCACCATCGGTTCCAGGGCAATGGTCATTCCTTTGCGCAAGCGCACACCTCGCCCTGGCTGGCCATGATTGGGCACCTGTGGCTCTTCGTGCATACTGCGCCCAATACCGTGCCCGGTGTATTCTCGCACAACGTTGTACCCACGGCTTTCCACATAGGATTGAATGGCCGCAGAGATGTCGCCTGACCGGTTGCCTACCCTGGCAGCGGCAATCCCTTCGTAGAGCGCACCTTTGGTCACTTTCAGCAGTCTCTGCCCTTCCTGGCTGATCTGCCCCACTGACAGTGTGACCGCTGCATCGCCATGGTAGCCATTCAAGATAGCCCCAACGTCTATACTGATAATGTCCCCTTCTTGCAACACTCGCGGGCCAGGAATCCCGTGAACCAGTTCTTCGTTCACAGAAGCACAGATACTAGCCGGGAAGGGGTGCGCACCATCGGGCGGGAATCCCTTGAACGACGGAATGGCACTATACTTGTCGCAGATCACAGATTCTGCCAATTCGTTCAGTTCCGCCGTGGTCACTCCTGGCGCGACCCATTCCTGCATTTTTCCCAGCACCTCGGCCACGATCCGCCCGGCCTGACGCATTTTGTTAATTTCGGCCGCTGATTTTAGAGTGATCAACGACTAATCAATACCTCAAAGTATTCGAATTTCCAAATCTACAAACCCTAAATCTACTTGATGAACCCATCATAGTGGCGCATCAGCAGTTGGGCCTCCAACTGGCGCATCGTATCCAACACCACGCCGACCACAATCAGTAGGCCAGAAGAGGTAATGAGCAGGAGCTTTGTTTGCAAGAACAGATCCACGATATAGGGCAACACTGCCACGCCGCCCAAGAAAAGCGCTCCTACCAGCGTGATGCGCCGATAGATAGAGGTAATGTAATCGGCCGTTCTCTTACCAGGGCGAATCCCAGGAATAAACCCACCCTGCCGTTTTAGGGCGCCCGGCAGGTCTTGCTGCTGAATCATTATGTCGGTATAGAAATAGGTAAAACCCACCACTGCCAAAAAATAGAGTAGGCCGTACCACGGGCCTTGCGGAGTGAAGAAATTTCTCACACCTTGGGCAAACTGAACCACAGTGACATTTTCACTACCGACGAAGAAACTCGCAATCATCGCCGGAAAAGTGAGAATGGATTGAGCAAAGATCAATGGAATCATTCCCGACGTATTGACCCGCAACGGGATATGGGTGCTTCCACCCTGGTACATTTTGATGCCCCGCACTCGCTTGCCATATTGCACCGGAACACGACGCTCGCCTTCCTGCACCACCACAATCACAACCATCGTGATGACCATGATGGCCAGGAAAACACCCACCATCAACACACCCTGCCACGCGCCGCCAGTCGCCTGAGACTGAACCCAGACGCGCGCTACGTTCTGCGGCACGCCGGCCACAATGCCGCCAAAGATAATCAATGATAGCCCACTGCCAATGCCCTGCTCGGTGATCAGTTCTCCCAACCAGATGGCAAACATCGTGCCAGCCGTCATCGCCATCAGCACCGAAATGGTAGGCAGAATATTCTCCGGCGAACCGAACCCAAAGTGGGGCAAAATGGGAGCGCTACCCGCATAGTTAAAACCCGTAGCTTGTCCAAAAGCCTGCAATATTCCCAACGGAATAGTTATATAGTACTGCCACTGATTGAGCTTCCGCCGGCCCGCCTCTCCCTCTCCGGCCAGTTGTTCTAATTTGGGAAAGATCGGTTGCAACAAACTAAATATGATGGAAGCGGTGATGTACGGATACACGCCATTTGCCATGACCGAGAAGTTGGTCACCGCCCCTCCCGACAGCATGTTCAACAAGTTAAAAAAGTCGCTGGCGCCGCCAGAGCCTGACAATAATTGCTGCAGAGCCGCTTGATCCACCCCCGGCACCGGCACGTGTGACGCCAGCCGATAAACAACCAGAATCAGCAGCGTATACAGCAACTTGCGCCGCAAATCGGGCAAAACCATAGCGTTCCGTAGAGCCTGAATCATTGATTTCTTCCTCTATACCTCAATCCCGTAAATCACTAATTTTCTCCACCCAGCAACGCTACCGCGTTCTACGCCCGCCTCGCTGCCAGGGCAGTTCCTCCGCCACGCCCCCGGCCTCCTCGATCTTGGCTCGCGCGCTGGCCGAAAATCGGTGCGCCTTCACCGTGAGCGGTTTCTTCAACTCGCCGCGCCCCAGGATCGCTACCAACTCATCCGCACGCTTGATGATACCAGCCTTGACCAATTTCTCCGGCGTGACTTCCGTTCCCTTCCGAAAACCGGTGAGACGTTCCAAATTAACCGGAGTGAAGCGAACGCGCCACGGGTCGCGAAAACCCACACCACGCGCAAACGGCAATTTTCGCACGAGCGGCAACTGTCCGCCTTCGAAATATGGCGACAGGCTGCCACCGCTGCGGGCCTTTTGCCCTTTCGTGCCACGTCCGGCGGTCTTGCCTTGCCCGGCGGCTATGCCCCGCCCCACACGCTTTCGTTTTTTCACTGCGCCCTCGGTGGGCTTTAAATCGTGTAACTTCACCCCACACCCCCTGCCAGCCGGTTATTCCGACTCCACCGTCACCAGGTGACTCACTTTGGCGATCATTCCCCGGATAACCGGTGTATCATCCTGCTCAACCGTCTGCTGCATCCGCCGCAGGCCCAACGCCTGCACCGTCCGCTTTTGACGGTACGAATATCCAATCGGGCTTTTGATCAACGTAATACGTAACACCTTGCCCCCTGCCTCTTGCTTCTTGCTCCCACTCATCGCTCTCGTCTCCAGAACGGCATTACTTTGACTTTTGGCACACCCCGCTCGCGGGCCAGGTCCTCCACACGGCGCAAGCGCGCCAATCCGTCCATAGTCGCCTGCACCACGTTGACGACGTTAGAGCTGCCCTGCGATTTGGTGAGCACATCGCGCACGCCAACAACCTGCATCAAGGCGCGCACACCGCCTCCCGCGATCACGCCCGTCCCTGGAGTAGCAGGCTTGAGCAATACTCTCGCCCCGCCGCATCGCCCGACTATTTCGTGCGGAATCGTGGTCTGCACCAACGCCACAGACTGCATGTCGTGCCGCGCCCGTTCCGTCGCCTTGCGAATCGCATCGGGGACACTGCGCGCCTTGCCGATTCCCAACCCGACTTGGCCACGGTTATCGCCCACCACGGCCACCACACGGAAGCTGAAGCGACGACCGCCCTTGACGACCGTTGCAACCCGCGTGATATCTATGACACGCTCGTCCAGTTCCTCTTTATCTCCAAAGGCCTTGCGGCCTCGCCTATCACCTCTGGCCATCCTACCTCCGTTGCATTACGGCCGTCTACCGCCGCTAAAACTCAAGCCCACCCTCACGGGCCGCGTCTGCCAGGGCCTTCACCCGACCGTGGTACTTGTACCCTCCACGGTCAAAGACCACTTTCTTGACATCCTGATTCAACGCCCGCTCCGCCAGCAACTTGCCCACCACACTCGCCTGCTCCGTCTTTGTCATTCCCTCAATCTGCTCTGCCACCTCTGGGTCAACGGTCGAAACGGCAACTAGTGTGTGTCCCTGGCTATCATCTATCACTTGGGCGTAGATGTGACGCAAGCTGCGGAAAATGTTCAATCGAGGACGCTCCGGTGTCCCAATAACGCGCTTCCGCACACGCCTATGTCTTCGCAAACGGGCCACTCGACGATCAATCTCTGGCATATCTCAACCTCTTGATTTTCAGATTTGGTGATTCAAGATTGGTTGATTTAGACAACACTCACCAATCACATCTCCAAATCTCGAATCTCTCAATTTTGAATCTAAATAACCTTGCCGGCTTTGCCAGCCTTGCGACGGACATGCTCGCCGACGTAACGGATGCCTTTCCCCTGGTAGGGTTCCGGCGGTCGCCAGGCGCGAATTTCAGCCGCCACCTGCCCGACCATTTCCTTATCCATCCCACTCACTGTGATGACCTTTGAACGGGGCTCGGCTTCGAACTTGATCCCTGCGGGCGGAACAACACGCACCGGGTGAGAGAAACCCAATTGCAACATCAGGCTGCCATCCCCTTGCAATTCCACCCTATATCCCACACCGTGGATTTCCAACTGCTTCTGGAACCCCTGCGTCACGCCGAGCACCATGTTGTTGAGCAACGCCCGCGTCAGGCCGTGCAGCGATTTATGGTGCCTCTGGTCAGTCGGGCGGCGCACGAGCAACCGGCCTTCCTCCAACGCAACTTGCATATCTGGGTGGAACTCGCGGGAAAGGCTCCCCCTAGATCCAGCCACCGTCACACGACTACCTTTAATATCTACCTTCACCCCTGCGGGTAAAGGAATGGGCATACGGCCAATTCGTGACACTATCTCCCTCCCTCTACCAGACGTAGCACAAAACCTCACCGCCCACACCCAGACGGCGGGCCTGTTGCCCCGTAAGTACTCCCTTGGGTGTCGAGAGAATCGTGATACCCATGCCACTCCGCACCCACGGGATTTCGGACACGCGCGTGTAGACACGCCGTCCTGGTTTACTCACACGCTTCAACCCCGTGATGACTGGATGGCGCTCTTTCCTCTCGCCCACGTACTTGAGCTTGATGGCTAATTGCGGCTGTGGGCGTTCCTGCGTTACGCGGTAATCCTCAACGAAACCCTCGTCTCTCAAGATCTTGACAATTGCTACCTTGATCTTGGATGAAGGCACACGTATACCCGTGTGCCTCACCATCTGGGCGTTTCGAATGCGCGTCAACATATCGGCTATTGGATCAGACATCGTCATTAGATGAGACCTCGTTCCTGTTTACTCACCAACTCGACTTGACAACTCCGGGGATCTCGCCCCGCAGGGCCAGTTCCCGGAAGCAGATGCGGCATAACTTAAAACGCCGGATATACCCCCGCGGACGACCACACAGACGGCAGCGATTTCGCACCTGCGTCTTGTGTTTCCGTCGCGTCTCTCGAATCGGTAGACACTTTCTCGCCATACTTACTTCTCCAGTTAAAATTACTACTGCTGGCCCCGACGACGAAACGGCATTCCCAAAAGCTCCAGCAGCCGTCGTCCCTCTTCGTCGGTCTGAGCCGTGGTCACGAAAGTGACCTCCATGCCACGTATCTTGTCAATCGAATCATAGTCCACCTCGGGGAACATCAGTTGCTCGCGCAAGCCTAATGTAAAATTGCCATGTCCATCCAAGGTATCAGGGACGCCTCGAAAGTCTCGCTGGCGCGGCAGTGCTATGTTGCACAACCGGTCCATAAACGCCCACATGCGCCCCCCGCGCAGCGTCACCTTAGCGCCGACGGCGCTGCCTTCTCGCAGTTTGAACACCGCAATAGACTTGCGCGCCCGGGTGATCACAGGCTGCTGCCCGGTGATGGTCACAATGTCTCGCACTGCGTGATCCATCGACTTGGCGTTCTCCAATGCCTCACCCATGCCGATATTCACTGCGATCTTTTGCAGGCGCGGCGCTTCCATGATATTACTGTACCCAAACTCTTGCATCAGAGCGGGCCGTACATCTTGACGGTAAATCTTTTGCAAACGTTGCACTAGTCCACCTTCCTACCTTTACCCCTAGTCAATCACCTCACCACAGCGCTTACACACACGCACCTTGCTTCCGTCTTCCTGCTGGACGAAACCTACGCGCGTGCGCTGATTGCACCGTGGGCACACCAACATAACGTTAGAAATGTGAATTGGGGCCTCAAATTCGATGACTCCAGGCTGAACTTGAGTACGCCCAGCGCGCATGGGACGCTGATGTTTCTTGACAATGTTGATCCCAGAGATAATAACCCTCTCCTTCTTGGGATACACCCACTGCACCGTCCCGCGAAGGCCCCGGTCATTACCGGAGATAATCTCTACCGTGTTCCCTTTCTTAATATGATTACTCACCTGCACACCCCTCAAACATCGCCTCTAAAGCACTTCAGGAGCCAACGAGACGATTTTCATAAAGCCTTCTTCCCGCAACTCGCGGGCCACCGGTCCAAAGATGCGCGTACCTTTCGGATTCAGACTCTCTCCATCCAAAATCACCACTGCGTTATCGTCGAAACGGATGCTGGAGCCATCCGGGCGGCGGTATTCCTTCGCCGTGCGCACGATCACAGCCCGCACGATCTCGCCCTTCTTCACCTGCCCTCTTGGAGTGCTCTGCTTCACGGACGCCACGACAAGGTCGCCTACCCCACCGTACCTGCGTCTGGAACCGCCCAGCACACGGATAACGTTAATCTCTCGCGCCCCGGTATTGTCGGCCACGCGCATGTGGCTTTCTTGCTGAATCATTGCACAACCTCCGGCGCTACTTCCACAGCCTCGGAAGTGCTCAATATCTCTTCTACTCTCCAGCGCTTCTCACGGCTCAACGGGCGGGATTCGACAATGCGCACCATGTCGTCAACGCTACAAGCGTTCCCTTCATCGTGTGCTTTGTACTTTTTCGTCCGGCGCAACACCTTGCCATATCGCGGGTGACGCACCAACCGTTCGACCTGTACCACCACGGTCTTGTCCATTTTGTCGCTCAATACGCGACCGACCAACCGCTTCTTTTTAGAAACAGCCTGCATCACTCTACCTCACCTTCCCCAAGCAACTCGGCGACCAATTCACGCTCGCGCAGGATAGTCTTCATACGGGCAATATCTCGCCTCACGACCTTGACGCTGCTATAATCTTCCAAGCGCATCGAAGCCTTTTCACAACGCAGGGCAAAGAGCTTCCGGTTTGCGTCATCAATCTGTCCTGCTATCTCTTCACTAGTCCAAGTGCGAATTTCGCGTGCTTGCATCCGACTCTATCCCCCAACAATTCCTTCACGTTTAACGAACTGGCACCTGATAGGCAACTTGTGAGCAGCCAAACGCATCGCCTCACGCGCCATCTCTTCCGATACACCACTCAATTCAAACATCACGCGCCCCGGTTTGACCACGGCAACATAGTGATCCACAGCGCCTTTGCCCTTGCCCATACGTGTCTCGGCCGGTTTAGCCGTGACTGGCTTGTCGGGAAAGATACGAATCCAGTACATCCCGCGCCGCCGTACGTGGCGCACGATCGCCCGCCGCGCCGCCTCAATCTGGCGCGAAGTGATCCACGCAGGTTCCAGGGCCTGCAATCCAAAGTCTCCAAACGAAACTTCGGCCCCGCGTCTGGCTTTACCTTTCATCCGGCCGCGCATCTGCTTGCGATACTTGGCCCGCTTTGGCATCAACATTGTCTTACTCTCCTAACATCCAAATCCGCGCACTTTCTAGACGACAAAGGGTTCTTCCTGCCCCTCTATCGCCGGTAAAATCTCGCCCTTGTAGATCCAAACTTTTACTCCCAAGCGGCCATAGGTCGTGTGCGCCTCTTCCTGGGCGTAATCAATGTCGGCGCGCAAAGTATGCAATGGCACCCGGCCCTCGCGCTGCCACGCCTGGCGTGACATTTCGGCCCCGTACAGGCGTCCCTTGCACATCACTTTGATTCCCTGCGCTCCAGCCCGCATCGCCGCCTGGAGCGCCCGCTTCATCGCCCGCCCGTGAGAAATACGTCGCTCCAACTGGTTCACGACGTTCTCCGCCACCAGCTTGGCATCGAGTTCAGGCTGCTCCACCTCTTGCACATCCACAGAGACACGCTTGCCCGTCATTTCCTCCAGTTCCCCGCGCAGCGCCTTGACCGAAGAGCCTCTGCGACCGATGACAACGCCGGGTCTTCCTGTCCGAATCATCACCGAAACTTGATTTGGAAAGCGCTCGATATCAATGGTGGAAATACCGGCATGCCCTACACTCTCCTTGATGACCCGCCGAATCTCCAAATCTTCGTGCAGCAGATCAGCATAATCATCACCTTCTGCATACCAGCGCGCTTTCCAATCTCGGATCACGCCTAGTCTAAAACCATAAGGATGAACCTTGCGTCCCAAACTCTTCCTCCTTAGAAAAACACCTACTCGTAATCCACCGCTCGCTCTTCTAGCGCCACCGCAATATGCGAGGAGCGCTTGCGAATCGGTCGCCAACGACCACGTCCGCCAAAGCGACGCCGCCAACCCTTTCCGGGCATCACGCCCGGCCCACCATCGGCCACGATGCGCGATACGTACAGATCGTCACGCGGTATCCCAAAATTCTCTTCCGCGTTCGCGATGGCGGAACGGATCAGCTTTGCCACCGGCTGCGCCGCCGCGTGGGGCAGGAAATGTAAAATGTCCAAAGCCTCATCCACATCAAGGCCTCGCACCTGATCAATCACGCGCCGAACCTTACTCGGCGACATCGGCACGTGTTTTACCCGAGCAGTTACCTCTGTGCCCATACTTCACTCACTCCCCAGTCCCCACAGCTCGCACCCGGCCTTTCCTCTCTCTCTGGATGTGGCCCCGAAAGGTGCGGGTGGGAGCAAACTCACCTAGTTTATGTCCTACCATATCCTCAGTGATATAGATTGGCACGTGTCGCCGACCATCATGCACGGCAATAGTGTGCCCAATCATGTGCGGAAAGATTGTCGAGGCCCGAGACCAGGTGCGAATCAGCCGCTTCTCGCCCATTTGATTCAATTGCTCAATCTTTCGTAACAACTTTGGGTTTACGTATGGTATAGGTCTCTTCAATGGCGACCGTGACATAACTATCCGCCTCCTTACTTCTCAAACACAAACTCTAGCGCCGCTTCTTGCCGCGCCGGCGCACGATATATTTCTCAGTGTCCTTGTTGCGTCGCGTCTTTTTGCCAAGTGTCTTTTTTCCCCAAGGCGACTTGGGGCTTGGCATACCAATCGGAGACCGGCCCTCGCCGCCGCCGTGAGGGTGATCGCGCGGCGTCATCGCCGAACCACGCACCGCAGGGCGGTATCCCCGCCAACGATTCCGGCCCGCTTTGCCCAACTTGATGTTACCATGGTCCACGTTACCCACCTGACCGATGGTAGCCATACACTCTTGGCGCACCAACCGCACTTCGCCGCTGGGGAGACGCAACGTCACGTGGTCTCCCTCTTTGGCCAACACTTGCGCCGACGTGCCCGCCGAACGCACCATCTGCCCACCGCGCCCCGCGTTCAACTCTATATTGTGCACCAATGTGCCCAACGGGATACGTTTCAACGGGAGCGCGTTTCCCACGCTAACTTCTGCATCACTGCCACTCGTCACCGTATCCCCTACCTGCAATCCCAGCGGGGCGATGATGTACCGCTTCTCGCCATCGGCATAGACCAACAACGCGATACGGGCCGAGCGATTGGGATCATACTCGATGCTCTTCACTCGTGCAGGGACATTCGCCTTATCACGCTTGAAATCAATTAAACGATACCGGCGCTTGTGCCCGCCGCCTCTGTGGCGCACCGTGATACGTCCATACACATTGCGACCTGCTCGCTTGCGCAACGGTCGTAGCAGACTGCGCTCCGGCTCTGTGCTCGTAATCTCTTCAAAAGTCGAACCCGTCATCCCGCGCCGGCCGGGAGAGGTCGGTTTATACGTCTTTACCGGCATTGCTATACCCCTTCAAATACGCTCATCCGTTCGCCCTCGGCCACAGTGACTATGGCTTTCTTCCACCCGGACTGATGGATCACTCGGCGGCGACCGGAGCGCCTGCTGATCTTGGCTGGCATGATCATTGTATTGACTTTTGCAATTTTTACGTCATAGATCGCCTCGATCGCCCGCTTCACCTCGATCTTGTTGGCGCCTAGATGTACCTCAAAGGTGTACTGTCCCAACTCTGAGGACTGATAGCGCACCTTCTCCGTATCAATTGGTCGGATGATTATCTCGTAAGGATTCATCGCCGTTACCCCAAAATGCTCTCTATCACCGGCAACGCGCCCTCCGGCATCAATACCTGATCGTACTTTAACAAATCACGAACGTTCAAATAACCAGCCCGCAATATCTTTACCTGTGGCAAGTTGCGCGCGGATTTTTCCGTCGGCTCGTGCTGTTCCGGCAGTAAAATCAACACCCGCTGATCCAGGCCCAGGTTCTTCAACACTTTGACCATCTCCTTCGTCTTGGGCGCTTCCATCTCCAGCGCATCCACCACGATGATTTGGTCATCCGCCGCCTTGGCCGACAGTGCAGAACGCAATGCCGCATGTCGCATCTTACGCGGCATCTTTTTGGTATACTTGCGCAGATTTGGCCCGTGCGCGACACCACCGCCGACAAACAGGTTGGCGTTGCGACTACCGTGCCGCGCCCGCCCGGTTCCCTTCTGCCGATACCACTTGGCCTTGGTGCGATTCACCTCGCCCCGCGATTTGGCCTTGTGTGTCCCCAGGCGAGCGTGCGCCAATTGGCGCACCAACGCTTGATGCATCAACGGCACGTTGACGGGGGCCTCAAAAATGTCGGAACGCAACTCGACCTCGCCAACTTGTTTCCCTTCAGTGTTATACATCGGAACAAGCATTGTTCTCCTCACAGGCTACTCGCCCCGCTGCTTTGCCAACTCGGCCGATTTGCGAGCCTGCTTAACCATCAACAACCCGCCCTTAGCCCCTGGCACGCTGCCGCGCACCGCCAGCAGGTTCCGCTCCGGATCCACCAACTCGACACGCAGGTTCTGAGCCGTCACGCGCACGCCGCCCATACGACCCGGCATTCGCTTCCCCTTCCACACCCGACCCGGATAAGCGCAAGCGCCGATGGAACCCGGCGCGCGTTGCCGATCCGACTGCCCGTGCGTCTTGGGGCCGCCGCCGAATCCATACCGTTTGACCACGCCGGCAAAGCCGCGTCCTTTCGAGGTACCGACCACATCCACCCAGTCACCCACCTCGAAAATATCCACCAGGACTTGCTGCCCCTCTTCGATTTCTTCATCTCGCAACTCAAACTCTCGCAAGTGACGCAGCGTGGGCAAATCGCCGTGTGCCAAATGTCCCTTCTCACCGCCGCTCAACCTCTGCGGCTTCACTTCTTCAAAGCCCAATTGAACAGCACGATACGAGTCCTGCTCAAGTGTCTTTACCTGAGTCACGTAACACGGCCCCGCCTCAATAACCGTCACGGGCACGGCCTCACCGTGATCATTGAATATCTGCGTCATTCCAGCTTTTTTACCCAAGATTGTCTTCACACCAACACACTCCCAGGAACTGCCGACACCCAACCACGGGCCGCATCATTCCTCCTACAAGAGGTACAATTTTGGAGGAGAGAGCGGAACTCTATTGCTCCCTCCTCCTTGTTCTTAAACCCGCCTCCAACCTTATTACAGCTTTATTTCGATATCTACGCCGGCCGGCAGATTCAACCGCATCAGAGAGTCGATGGTTTTGTTATCCGGTTCAACGACGTCGATCAGCCGCTTGTGAGTGCGGATCTCGAAATGCTCGTGCGAATCCTTGTCAACGAAAGGCGAGCGACGCACAGTAAACCGCTCGATCCTGGTAGGAAGAGGCACAGGCCCCACCACTGTAGCGCCCGTGCGCTCTGCCGTTTCCACTATGCGGCTGGCCGAGTCATCAAGTACGCGATGATCGTAAGCCTTCAACCGAATGCGAATCTTCTGCTTAGCCATACTTGGTTACCTAGTCCAAAATACCTGTGATGACGCCGTGACCAACTGTCAGGCCGCCCTCGCGAATGGCAAACCGGGAGCCTTTCTCGACAGCGACTGGCTCGATCAACTGCACCTCCAGGTTAACGTTGTCGCCCGGCATCACCATCTCGACTCCCTCTGGCAATGTGATTTCTCCCGTCACGTCCATAGTATGGATGTAGAACTGCGGGCGATAGCCAGTAAAGAAAGCTTTATGACGCCCGCCCTCATCCTTGCGCAACACATATACCTCGCTCATAAAGTGCCGGTGAGGATGAATGCTGCCGGGGATCGCTATGACCTGACCGCGCTCCACCTCGTCCCGATTCACACCTCGCAGCAACAAGCCCGCGTTGTCGCCAGCCTTGACCTCGTCGAGTATCTTGTGGAACATCTCCATTGAGGTCACCGTGGTCTCTCGAGTTTCTTCCTGTAGACCCACGATCTCGACTTTGGTCATAGGCTTCATAATGCCGCGCGTCACACGACCGGTGACAACCGTGCCACGCCCCTTGATCGAGAAAACATCCTCAACGGGCATCAAGAACGGCCTTTCCTCATCACGTTCCGGCGTGGGAATGTAGTCATCAACCACGCGCATCAGTTCCCAGATACACTGGTACTCGGGCGCGTCAGGGTTGTCGCTCTCGCTCTGCAATGCATGGAGGGCGCTTCCGCGCACGATGGGCGTCTCGTCGCCGGGGAAACCATAACCATCGAGCAATTCCCGCAACTCCAACTCGACCAGTTCCAGCAACTCTGGATCATCCATCAAGTCCACCTTGTTCAAAAAGACCACGATGGCCGGTACATCCACCTGGCGAGCCAGGAGCACGTGCTCCCGCGTTTGTGGCATCGGACCATCTGCGGCCGAGACGACCAGGATTGCCCCATCCATCTGCGCCGCACCAGTGATCATGTTCTTGATATAGTCCCGGTGACCGGGGCAATCAATATGGGCATAGTGCCGATTTTCCGTCTCGTACTCAACGTGCGCAATAGCCACAGTCAGGATTTTGGTTGCATCACGACGGAACATCTTTGCGTCCGCCTTTGCCACCTCATCATAATTCTTGGCCTCGGCGTACCCTTTAAGAGCAAGTACTTTGGTTAGTGCCGCCGTGAGGGTCGTCTTACCATGGTCAATGTGTCCAATGGTGCCCACGTTGACATGTGGCTTTGTACGTTCAAACTTTTCTTTTGCCATTTTTCGCTCCTTTTCGGATGATCTAACTGTGTGCGACCATTCCGGTCGCCTCCTACCAACCTCCACCATACACAATGGCGTCCATCCGTTTTTGACTTACCTTTGCGTAATGATCGAACTCCATCGTAAAGCTGCACCGCCCCTGCGTCAAGCTGCGCAGGTCGGTGGCATACCCAAACATCTTTGCCAACGGGACAAAGGCCCGTACAGCCCGCACCCCGCCCACCCGAGACGCGGCCTCCCTGATCTCGGCTCCGCGAGCGTTCAAATCGCCCATCACTTCGCCGATGTAATCATCAGGCACAACCGTCTCTAAATCCATCACCGGTTCCAACAAAACCGGGCCAGCCTTTTCTACTGCCTGATCGAAAGCCAGCGCACCGGCCACCTTGAAGGCAAGTTCCGAGGACGTTTCCTCGTCCAACTCCGCATCAAGCAAGCGGGCTTTCACATCTACCAACCGGTAGCCGGCTAACACGCCACTTTCCATCGCCTCGCGACAACCCCGCTCGACCGCTTCAGCAAACTCCTGGGGCAAAGTTCGGCCCCACGTAGCATTCTCGAAGAAGAATCCTTCCCCAGTAGGCAAAGGTTCCACCGCCAGCCACACGTGCCCAAAATGCATCCGCCCACCAGTCTGCCGTTCGAACACTCCCTCGCCTTCAGCCTGCTGCGTGATAGTCTCACGGAAACTCACCCTCGGACGGCTCACACGTCCTTCAATACCAAACTCCCGCATCAGACGGTCGGTCAAAATCTCCAGATGCAACTCCCCCATCCCAGAGATGAGCGTCTGGCCAGTATTCTCGTCAACCCGTACCACAAAAGTAGGGTCTTCTTCAGCCAGCCTCTGTAGCCCTTCGGACAACCGCTTCTGATCGTCCGCCGTTCTCGGCTCAATCGCCACCGAGATAACAGGCTCAGGAAAGGTGATTGACTCCAAGACAATTGGACCATTAGGCGCACACAGCGTCTCGCCGGTGAAAGTATCCTTCAGCCCCAACGTTGCGCCAATGTCCCCCGCACCCAACTCCTGGATTTCCTCCCGGTGGTCGGCAAACATGCGAAGCAACTTGTTGATGCGCTCCTTGCGCCGCTTGGCAACGTTACTCACTCTTGAGCCTACCTTAACCTTTCCAGAATAGACTCGAAAATATGCCAACCGGCCCACGTAAGGATCACTCGCAATTTTAAAGATCAATGCAGCAAATGGCTCGCTCGGATCAGCGGACCGAGTCTCCACACTCTGAGTGTAGGGATTGATTCCCTCTACCGGGGGGATATCCAGTGGCGATGGCAAGTAATCTACCACCGCATCCAGTAATGGCTGGACTCCCTTATTCCGCAGCGCCGAGCCGCACAAGACCGGGTTCAACTGCCCAGACAAGACCGCTCGCCGGAGCGATTGCTGCAATCGCTCTACCGAGATTTCCTGCCCTTCCAGATAGAGCATCATTAGCTCATCGTCGGTTTCAATGATCTGCTCTATGGTTCGCTCGCGCGCCTCGAGTGCTGTTTCCCTCAACTCTGGCGGTATCTCCCTAATCTCAGGCGACATCCCCAGGTCATCCGCCCAAACGACAGCCTGCATCTGTAGCAGGTTCACCACTCCTCGAAAATTGGCCTCGCTGCCAATGGGCCATTGAATAGCGACCGGATTAGCGGCTAATCGCTTGCGGATCGTCTCGACCGCGTGAGCAAAGTCAGCGCCCAGCTTGTCCATTTTGTTAATAAAAGCGACCAAAGGCACGCCAAATTGTTGCGCCTGCCGCCACACCGTCTCCGACTGTGGCTCCACTCCGACCACTGCATCGAAGACGACAACACCGCCGTCTAGGACGCGCAAACTACGTTGCACTTCAGCCGTAAAGTCAATGTGTCCTGGCGTATCCACAATGTTAATTTGATGATCCCGCCAGAAGCAAGTCACTGCCGCCGCCGTGATCGTGATGCCTCGCTCACGCTCTTGAGCCATCCAATCTGTAGTTGTTGTACCCTCGTCCACATTACCAATACGGTGGGTACGACCGGTGTAAAACAGGACACGCTCTGTCGTCGTCGTCTTGCCCGCATCAATGTGAGCGATGATACCAATGTTCCGTATGCGGCTCAGAGAATGCGTGCTGTCCATTGCCGTAAAACGTAAAACGTAATTACGTTTTACGCATCAAGTCTAATCACCACTGATAGTGGGCAAAGGCGCGATTGGCCTTAGCCATCCGGTGTGTATCTTCTCTCTTTTTAACTGCCGCCCCGGATCCGCGCGCCGCGTCCATCAACTCGCTGGCCAGTTTTTGGGCCATAGATTTGTCGGGGCGATTGTGAGCGGCAGCCAGTATCCAGCGCATTGCCAGGCTATCCCGACGATGAGGCGCCACCTCCACCGGAATCTGATACGTGGAGCCTCCCACGCGACGAGGTTTGACCTCCAACACCGGTGCGACGTTCCTCATCGCTTCTTCCAGCACTTCCAAAGGAGGTTTCTTCGCCCGCTCCTCAACAATACCCATCGCGTCGTACATAATCTGAGTCGCTACGCTCTTCTTTCCATACTTCATAATCCTATTGATAAGTCGAGCCACCATCACGCTACCATAGCGGACGTCAGGTTCAACTTTTCGCTTAGGAGGGCGATACCGTCGAGGCATAATTCACCTGCTTTAATTTCTACTTCTTAGGACGCTTGGTCCCATACTTGGAGCGCCGCCGAGAGCGTCCATCCACGCCTGTCGCATCAATAGCACCACGGACTAGATGATACCGCACACCAGGCAAGTCCTTGACACGTCCACCTCGCACCAATACGACCGAGTGCTCCTGCAACATGTGCCCCTCGCCCGGGATGTAAGCAGTCACCTCAATACCATTGGTCAACCGCACGCGGGCAATCTTTCGCAACGCAGAGTTGGGCTTCTTGGGCGTCATCGTGCGCACTTGTGTACATACACCACGCTTCTGCGGCGATCCCTTTGGGCTCACAGCACGTCGCTGCTTGAAGGAATTGAAAGTGTATTGCAAAGCCGGCGCCTTAGACTTGCGTGGATTGGGCTTTCTTCCCTTGCGAACCAACTGATTGATGGTGGGCACGTTTTCTACCTCCACAAACTCAGTGAAGAAGGCCATCCACCCGTACCGATGGCCTCCCAAAAAGTGACAAATTTCTTTAATGTCAACCGGATAGCAGGGTTTCTAGCTACCATCCGTCTATACATTCTACCACGATTTTTTGGAAAGTCAAATAGACCAAACCAGAGAACCCAATCTACTCGGTCACTCATAAGACCACGCTAACGTCTCGGCTGCCCAAAACTCAAAAGCCCCATACCCAATCTAGGCGGCTTGGCCTTTTCCTCACCCTTGCCAAAGTATAATACTTCACCGTCCTGGGTGACGGCTTCTACCGCCAACCCCAGGGCTTGCAGTTCCTTCACTAATACCTTGAAAGAAGCCGGAACCCCCGGTTCCTGAACAGGCTCCCCTTTAACAATAGCCTCATAAGCCTTAACTCGGCCCTGCACATCGTCTGATTTGATCGTGAGCATCTCCTGCAGCACGTGGGCAGCGCCGTAGGCCTCCAGCGCCCATACCTCCATCTCACCAAAGCGCTGACCTCCAAATTGGGCCTTGCCACCCAACGGCTGCTGCGTCACCAAACTATAAGGCCCCGTAGAGCGAGCGTGCACCTTGTCCACGACCAAGTGATGCAGTTTTGCCATATATGCCTGACCTACAGTCACCGGTCGATCGAACGGCTCGCCAGTCTTGCCATCGTAGAGGGCCATCTTGCCCAAAATCGGCAGGGGATCGGAAGCATTCAGGCTCACCTGTGTAGCTAATGATTCCACGGCTTTATCATCCAGGCCGCTCACTTCTTGACCACGATCCTCCAACCAGACTCGCAGGCAAGCTGTTCTCGCCTTATGACCGGCTATAGCCCGTTCGGTTAATGGTCGCGCATCATCCTCAAAAGAGAGTAACTCATCTGGCTCATAGCCTCTCTCCCGCAACCACTCGCGTAACACGGAGCGGCGAGCATAGATATGTTCTGTAATCAATTGATCTGTGTCGTAACCACGTTCCGTCAGCCAGGCAACGACGTATAAGCGACGCGCCTCTTTATCGTCCCTCAACGTCTCCAGGGGGTAATCCTGGGCCTTCAGCCAAGCCCACGCACGCTCAGTGATCTCACTCCAAGCACGGTCTATGAGCCAGGCCCGCGCCAGTTCCGCCTCTACCTGGGCCTCTTTTGCGCCGTCAAACACTGGCGTGATGGCATGAAATCCAAGCCGATGAGCGGCCCATCCCAGATGCGTTTCTAAAATCTGTCCGATGTTCATACGCCCCGGCACGCCCAAAGGATTCAAAATCAAATCAACCGGAGTACCATCGGCCAGGAAAGGCATATCCTCCACCGGCACCACCTGGGAGATAACGCCTTTGTTCCCATGCCGGCCCGCCATCTTGTCGCCCACGGTGATTTTCCGCATCTGAGCCACACTGACGCGCACCATCTTTTCCACGCCGGTCTTGAGATCTCGATATTCCTCCCGGTCAAAAACCTTGACGTCCACTACCTTGCCCCGCTCGCCATGGGGCAAACGCAAGCTGGAGTCCTTCACTTCGCGAGCTTTTTCGCCAAAGATGGCGCGCAGCAGTTTCTCCTCAGGGCTCAATTCCTTCTCGCCCTTGGGCGTGATCTTGCCCACCAGAATATCCAGAGGCCCTACCTCCGCTCCAATGCGGATGACTCCCTCCTCATCCAAGTCCTTCAATGCTTCATCACCCACGTTAGGGATGTCTCGAGTGATCTCTTCAGGGCCAAGCTTGGTGTCTCGCGCTTCCACTTCGTGTTCCTCAATGTGGATAGACGTAAACTTGTCCGCTTGTACCATCCGTTCGCTAATGAGAATAGCATCCTCAAAGTTCCCACCCTCCCAAGACATAAAAGCACAAAGTACATTTTGCCCCAGCGCCAGCCCTCCTCCTTCAGTCGAGGAGCCATCAGCAAGCACCTGGCCTTTGCGCACTCGCTGCCCCTTGTGAACGACAGCCCGTTGATCAATACAGGTGCTCTGGTTGGAACGTTGGTACTTGCGGAGAGAGTAGGTGCGTACCTCATCAGTGTGGTGAATCGTGATCTTGTCACCTGCGACGCTGACAACCTCTCCATCTTCTTCAGCCAGCACAACCTGCCCCGAATCAAGCGCCGCCCGCCACTCCATCCCAGTAGCTACAATAGGAGCTTCGGGTATAATGAGTGGCACCGTCTGTCGCTGCATATTGGAACCCATAAGCGCTCGGTTGGCATCGTCGTGCTCCAGGAAGGGAATTAGGGCAGCCGAAACTCCTACGATCTGGCAAGGAGCGACGTCAATGTAATCAATCCTCTCAGGCGCAGCAAACAAAAACTTTTCGGCGCGACGAGCCGAGATACGCGACTGCACAAAGTGCCCTTTCTCATCCAGCTTGGCATTTGCCTGTGCAATCGTGTAATGCTCTTCCTTATCGGCTGAGAGGTAAACAGATTCATCGCTCACCACCGGCGCTATGGGAATCTCCTCCACGAGTTCCAGGGTAGCAATCTGGTCCGCCAGTTCAGGAGTCACCTCCGTGCCCGCCTCGGCCACCACGTCACCGCTCCCAGTGTCCACCACGTCTTCCCGCAATGTCTGGCCAACGAGCGCCTCGGCTGTCGGCTCTACCGTACGGATAACCTTGCGATAAGGAGTCTCGATAAAGCCCAGGGAATTGACTCGAGCATGGGTCGCCAGGCGACCAATCAGTCCGATGTTGGGGCCCTCGGGAGTCTCGATGGGGCAAATACGCCCATAGTGGCTATAGTGAACGTCCCGCACGTCAAAACCAGCTCGCTCGCGTCGTAACCCACCCGGCCCTAGCGCCGAAAGCGTGCGCTTGTGGGTCAGTTCTGCCAATGGATTGGTTTGCTCCATAAACTGAGAGAGCTGGCTAGAGCCATAGAACTGGCGGATGATCGCAACAACCGGTCGAATGTTGATCAAGTTAACTGGAGTCAAGGCGTCAGACTCACGAATGGACATACGCTCTACCACCACCCGCTCCATGCGGCGCAGGCCGACCCGTAACTTGTTTTGGACCAATTCGCCCACTGTCTTGATGCGGCGGTTACCCAAATGGTCAATATCGTCAGCATCTTCGATGCCATTGTTGATGCGAATTATGCGCTCCACCACGGCTATCAAGTCCTGCTTGGTAACGGTACGATGCTCAAGGTCTATATTGAAACCAAGGCGCTGGTTCAATTTGTAACGTCCCACCCGCTTCAGATTGTAGCGACGCGGGTCAAAAAGTTGCTGCTCCAAGTACTCGCGCGCTTTATCTAATTTAGCTGGGTCGCCAGGACGCATACGGCGATAGAACTCAACCAGTGCTTCTTCAGCCAACGTGCGGCCACCTTTGGGCTGCCAGTCCGGTTCCTGACGGATAGTCGTGGGGATATACGAATGGTTGGGGTTGGTGTCGGCGTCCTGGAAAAGCGCCAGCAACTCCTCATCGGTTCCCTCGCCAAGAGGGTTGGTCCCCGTTTGGTCATCCACTGCCGCCAAAGCCCGCAAAAGGATGGTGACGGGTATTTTGCGCTTGCGGTTGAACTTGACGTTGATATAGTTGGATTTGCGAGTCTCAAACTCTAGCCAGGCGCCACGATCAGGGATCATCTTGGCAGCACAGAGACGCCGGCCTGTTTTCCGATCTTCCTCAACATCAAAATAGACACCAGGAGAGCGAATCAACTGGCTGACAACAACTCGCTCCGTACCATTGATGATAAAAGTACCATCGTCCGTCATCAGCGGAAAGTCGCCGAGGAAGATTTCCGACTCGACAATCTCTCCCGTCTCCCGATTGTCGAGCATCACTTGAACATACAACGGAGCTGCATACGTGATATCGCGTACAAGGCATTCTTTCGCCTCGTACTTGGAGTCGCCAAAACGATAGCCAAGATCAAAATGAGCTTCCCTGGCCTTGGAACCAGGGAAGTACAGACTTAGATTGCCATGGAAACTCTCAATAGGGGAAAGTTCATCAAAGAGTTGTGTCAGCCCCTCCTCCTGAAGCCAACGAAAGGACTCAAGTTGAACTTCTATCAATCTTGGCAATCTCTCCGCGCCAACAGTACGTGCGTAGGATTTACTTCCTAGATAGGCCATTCCTCATCTTTCCTCATTAAGTCTGCAACAAGTCTCAGTAGATCCAAATTTCAGACCTCGGAGGTCTCGGAAGGTGACATTGGCAGCAAAATTGCTTAGATTGCGCCCGTTTTTACCGGCAAAGACGCTTTCGAGAGACCTCCGAGGTCTTGTTGTCGTAACACTTTGGATCTACTGAGTCTGTAAAACAACTTGAAAAAGCGAAAGGTAATTATAACACGAAAGCTACATCTGTCAAAAATGACCCGTCCCGATCACCAGATGTCGCTCACCCTTTTCCCAATCGGCCGAAAAACTCACTATTCGCGCACCCTTCCTGATAGAAATTCATCACCTCAAAAACGTGCCATTAGTCACTACACTATATACTCATCTTGCATTATCATGCGGGTCGGGTAGTTGGCTGAAAAGCCAACTTCTCCTCCTTTCCTTGGCTGCAGGCCCCCTGGAACTTTCCGGGGGGCCTGCTTTGTCTTGTATTCCAAGAAAATCCACAAGTGCATGAGCTACTAGAAACAGCTTTTAAAAAGGCCTAAAACCCACCAGGCTAACTTGCCCCAGAATGTGAGGGGCTTCTTCGCATCTGCACCAACACACACCTTTTCTGAAAGCCATATCCCTTCAATGCATCAATCAACGGTTTAGTAGGGGCCATCAGTACCGTTTCGATCATCTTCTTGGAACCCCCATGCAGGCTAACCATACCCTGCTGCACCAGCACAGATTCTAAATAACCGCTATGCCCAAGCGCTACCAAAATCTCCAACCGATCTGGCCGATGTCCGCGCTCGCGCAATGCCCGTGCTGCTCCACAGATTACTTTGTTCTCCTCCAGTACCCACCAAAACTCGCGCCGCCCCTCAAACCAAAGGTCAAGAGTACGTTCCAAGCCTGGTTGGTAATCTCTCCTTCGTAATTCCAGTAGCGGGCGATGAGCCTGGGAAACAATAGATCGCACCAATTCAATCAACCTTGCACCATCACGACGATGCCCTCGGCGCGGCAAGAGGGGGGGGGGCGGCGGTAGATTGCGGACCCACGGCAAGCCCGCCGGTCGTAGCATTTGCACCGTCCTGCCAATTTCCTGAAAACCCAGGCGCTCGTAGAGTCGCCGGGCTATCTGGTTATCGGCCCGCACCTCCAATCCCGCCCAACGACCGCCGCGCGCGTCAATCTCACCAAGCGACGCTTTCATAAGCTGGCCTGCAATACCACGCTCTTGCCAATCGGGGTGGACAGCCACGTTGCCAATAAAGAAACCGCCTCGCTCCGCCGCACGGCGAAGCGAAGCATTCCCTACCACCCGCCCTTCCTCGACCCATACGAAACCCGGCGCAGCCGCCACGCTGTTCCACCTGGGCCAGTAGAGCCACCCTAGCAACGGTCCCCAGCGGGCAATACGGCGCATCTCGGCTAGCGACGCCTGACCGGCAGGGGTCAGTTTATCACCAAAGGCAACGGCTATTAATTCGACGACCGATCTAAAATCACGGTAGGGGTCAAAAGGGCGCAAACCGCTTTGTGCGCCTCTCCTGAGTAACATAGCGCCAACTCGCATCAATGCCTCACGCAACAATCCTAGATGCCAAAACGCTAGAAACCTGCCAGCGGAGGGTCTTTTCATCCAGCCGCAGCTCAAAGTGTCGCCCGCCTGCTGCAAGAACACCAAAGCACCGTTTGCCCACCTCTTTCCAGCAACGGCCTATGCCCTCCACCGCCACAGTGCTGCCGCGCCAGGTAAAGCGTCGGGGAGAGATTGCGCCCGTTGGGCTAAAATGCGCTTCGACGGCAGTTTCTTCACCGGCAGCCATCACAACCGACCTTCCAGATAGCGACGTAATAGACCAAGCGCCGCCTCAACCGAGCGGGTCTTGTTCTCCCAGCGGTTTCCATTCCACACATAGCGCTCCACCCTTTCGACATCTGGCGCAGCCAATGATATGTAGATTAGTCCCACAGGTTTCTCCGGCGTGCCGCCGCCCGGCCCGGCGATGCCAGTCACGGACAGGCCAATGTCAGCGCGCAAGGCGCACCTCACACCTCGCGCCATCTCCAGCGCGGCGCGTTCGCTCACCGAGCCATAGCAATGCAGCGTATCGCGTCGAACTTGGAGAACCAGTTCTTTGATCTCGTTGGAATAAGCGACAACAGCGCCCTGGTAATAACCAGAACTGCCAGGAACATTGGTAACGCGGTGGCTGATGAGGCCGCCAGTACAAGATTCAGCCAATGCCAAAGTAAACGCGCGCTGCTTTAGCAATCGGCCAACGACGACCTCAAGAGCAGTATCATCCGGCGATCTCATTTCCCCCTCAACGCAACAGGCCCCGGCTTATCGCCAGGGCTTGGGTATGTCCTGTGCCCCCAAGGAGATTCGAACTCCTGTCGCGGGCTTGAAAGGCCCGTGTCCTAGACCAGGCTAGACGATGGGGGCATCTACTCGCTTATTTTACCACAAAGCACTATCGCGTCAAGCATTTCAGAGCAGCAAGTTTGCAGGTTGCAAGTAGCAGGTCTCATTCCCAAGCCTATTTTTCGCACATCTCCAATTGAATAAAGAGCAAGCTCGCCCGCCTGATGGGCACGCCCTGTGGCTGTCTGGGGGATACAAGTTAGAGGCTGAGGTTTCTTCAGACCTCTATCGGCTGGCTTTGGGGAGAAGCAGGCCTCTTTCTCACTCTTTCGACGTACTCCTCGCCTCCCGCCAGCCCGGGCCTACGCAGCGACTTGCCACCTCTGGGAGGTAGCAAAGCCAGGAGAAGGGCATTGTCGGCCAGAAGCAAAAGGGGCAACCAGCGGGGGCGACAGAGGTTCACCAAGATACAGACCCGGGTTCGCAGGATAAGAGCCTGTCCTCATCCACTGAAACAACGTGGTACAGCAGACTCGGTAGATCCAAAATGTTACGACAACAAGACCTCGGAGGTCTCTCGAGAGCGCCTTTGCCGGTAAAAGCGGGCGCAATCTAAGCAATTTTGCCGCCAATGTCACCTTCCGAGGCCTCCGAGGTCTGAAATTTGGATCTACTGAGACTACCATCCCAGCACGAGGTTTCGACGACATCCAGATGCTCGTTTTTTCGATGATACGTCTGGTCGCCATCTGCAGCACAACCGTTTCTTACCCCCGAGTGGTCAAGCGCAAGATGCAGGTCCGCACTCAAGCGACCAGAACACGAGCGCTGGCCCCAACCTTTGAAACCTTTCGCTGACAACATCGTCATCCTTGGCCCTTAACCAGTGGCATTGGGCTTGGGTGGTAAAATCGGATTAAAAACACAGCTCGTGCCCCTTTTTGAGAACGATTTTAGGGATGACACCCCACCCGACTTGTTGCGGAATCCCACGTGATGCATAATTGGCCTTTCCGTTTCACTCGTCGTAGTGGAGGAGAGCGCGGGCGATATTGGGCGTAGGCAGCCTGACCGCTTCCAAGCCCCAGGCGGCCCGCACCTGATCGAGTTCCTCCTGCGAGACCTCCATCGCCAGGCCGCGCGCGCGGACGTTTTCAAAGGCCGCTTGGTACCCGGCCGGAGCCGGTTCATTTCCTGCGCGGCGCTGCTCCATCATCAACTCGTAGATATCCACCCCTTGAGGACACGCCTCCTGACAGCGCCAGCAGGAGGTACACAGCCAGACCGAATAATCAATAGATTCGGGGTCGGCGAGCCAGGTGACGATGGCGTGGCCGCCCACCATCTCCACCGGGCAAACGGTGACGCAGGTTCCGCACTGGACGCAAAGCTCGGGATGTTTCACTGCCACGCACCCTCCCGCAGCCCTAGTTCCGCTTCCGGCAGCCCCATCGCCAGCCCGATCAGTTGCGGCAGGAGCAGCGCGCGCTTGCGCAGGCGCACCTCGTCGTGGATGATAAGCCGCTGAAAGCGACGCAGCAGCAATTGACAGTTGCCGCAGCCGTGGAGCAAAACGTCGGCTTCCTGTACTGCCTCCAGTTTGCGCCGCCCCGCCGCCAGCGATAGGGCCTGGTCGGCCAGATAGAGCGTCGCGCCGCAGCACTCGTCCTCGCCGCCGTACTCTACCACCTCCACACCCGTCATCTCGACCAGGCGGCGCACGCTTTGGGGCCGGACAGGATCGTCAAAGCCCATCACGTCACCGGGGCGAAAGACCTGGCAGGGATTGGTGAGCGCCACGCTGAAGGGCAGCGGCCGCACGATGCGCGCCCGCACCTCATCCTCCCGCTCGACCAACAGCCGCACCAAGTGGATCACATCCACCCGCCCGGTGACGGAGAGGCCCAGCGGCGCCAAACGGCGGTTCGCCTCGGCGCGCATGGCGGGGTCTTGCAGTGCGCGGGCGGCACGGGTGAGCGTGTTGGTGCAGCCGCCGCACACGGTCACAACCGCCTCGTAGCCTATCCGCTCCACCAGCGCGAGGTTGTAGGCGGCCAGGTAGACCCAATCGGCGGTGAAGGATTCGACGACGGGCGAGCCACAGCAAACGGCCTGCTGGACTATTTTGAGTTCAATCCCTAGCGGTCGCAGCACGGCGCGGGTGGCCGCCTCATATTCCGGCATACGCTGGTGTACCAGGCAGCCAGGGTAAAATGGTATTCGCCTTGAGAAATTGCGGGGAAAAGCTCGCATAATTGTCCCATTGTAGCCGCAAGTGATGAGTTGTCAAATTCCGGGTCGGCAACAATTGATTGACCAGCAATTCCCGTTATGGGGAAAATGTTCAGATGTAGCCGCGATTTCCATATCGCGCAGCCCGTTTTACGCAACATAATGTACGCGATATGGAAATCGCGGCTACAAAACGGGAATTGCTGTTGATTGACAGAAGCGGCAGAAGCGTTTACAATGTTTGGCAACAGTACCGAGGAGGATAACATACTGAACCCTGATTTACTCGACGGCTTGGTCATCAAGGCCCAAAGTGGATTCTTCACCGTTCATACCGACGCGGGCAATTTTGTCTGCCAGGTGCGAGGACGGCTCAAACAAGAGCGCCGCGATACCGACCTATTGGCTACCGGCGACCGGGTGCGCATCAGCCTGACCAAAGACGACAGAGGGATGATCGAAGAGATCGCCGAGCGGAAGCGGGCCATGGCGCGCTTGGCGCCGATAGCGCGCGGGCGCGGCTCTCGTCGCTGGAGTCGAGATGGGTATCTATCTGAGCGAGAGCAGGTCATCGTCGCCAACCCCGATCAGGTGATTATTGTCTTTGCCTGCGCAGAGCCAGCCCCCAGCTTGCGTATGCTCGACCGGTTGCTGGTGGGAGCCGAGGTGCAAGAGATCCCCGTCGTCGTGTGCGCCAACAAGATTGACCTGGTGAGCGGCGCGGAGGCCAGCGCCCTCTTTGGCATCTACGCAGAGATCGGCTACCCGGTACTCTACACCAGCGCCGTCGCCGGTAATGGGGTGAGCGCATTGCACGACGCGCTGCGAGGGAAACTCTCGGCGCTGGTGGGGCCATCTGGCACAGGCAAGACCAGCCTGCTCAACGCGATACAGCCCGGCCTGGGGCTGCGCGTGCGGGACGTGAGCCGGGCCACCAGTAAAGGCCGTCATACCACTGTCGTGCCCCAACTCTTGCCGCTGGACGTGGGCGGCTGGGTGGCCGATACTCCCGGCATCCGCACCCTGGCCCTCTTTGACGTGGACCCAGAGGATTTGGACGCCTACTTTCCCGACATCGCTCCTCTGGTGGCCCACTGCCGCTTCTCCGATTGCGCCCACACCGTCGAGCCAGGCTGCGCGGTCATACAGGCGGTGGAGGAAGGAAAGGTGAGCGCGCACCGACACGAGAGCTATGTGCGGCTGCGGGATGAGCACCAAAAGCTAGCGGATATGTACTGGTGGGGAATCAAGGAGGATTGAGGATTGGGAGATTTGAGAACACGCGGAAAGCCCTCAAATCTCCAAATCTCACATCAACGGATCATAAAATCCTCAATGGGCGGTACAAGACTTGAACTTGTGACCTCCACGATGTCAACGTGGCGCTCTAGCCATCTGAGCTAACCGCCCACGTGATTTGATTATACCATCATCTGTGCCGCTTTGCAAGCAAGCCCCATTGTGCTACAATCTTTTCCGATGGAAACGTTGAAAGCAAAAAACGCCTGGCCTATCGTGGGTCACGAATGGGCCGCCGGATTCTTGCGCCAGACCGTGAGCTCTGGCAGCGTATCTCACGCCTACCTCTTTACCGGGCCGCCTGGCGTGGGCAAGGGAACGCTGGCGCAGGCGCTGACCGCCGCCCTGCTGTGCCTGGGTGAGGGAGAACGTCCCTGCGGTGAGTGCCGCGCCTGCCGTCTGGTCGCCAGCGGCAATCACCCCGACCTGCACATCGTCGAGTCTGAGCAAGCTGGTGCCAGCCTCAAGATTGAGCAGGTGCGTGACTTGCAGCATCAACTGGCCCTCACGCCGGTCGAGGGACGCTGGCAGATAGCCATTCTGCGCCGCTTTGAGGAGGCCACCATCTCCGCCGCCAACGCGCTGCTCAAGACGTTGGAGGAACCTCCATCTTACGTCGTGCTCATAGTTTTAGCCAGCGATGCCGACCTCCTCCTCCCCACCATCGTCTCCCGTTGCCAGCAAGTCCCGCTGCGACCGTTGCCCGTGAGTATGGTGCAGCAGGCGCTCGTCGAGCGATGGGGCGCGGAGCCGGAGCAAGCCCAACTCTTGGCTCACCTTTCGGGGGGGCGGTTGGGCTGGGCGGTGCGCGCGCTGAAAGATAAACAAGCCCCCCAGCGCCGCGCCAAGCGGTTGGATGCGCTGGATCAACTCGTCAAAGCCTCCGTCGTCGAGCGCTTTCGCTACGCCGAAAAACTGGCCCGCAAGCCAGAGACTATCCAGGAAACGCTTGATCTATGGATCGGCTGGTGGCGGGATGTAATGCTGGCGGCGGCCGGGGCAGACGCGCCGCTGACCAACGTGGATCGCCAGGACGCGCTGCGCGACCACGCCCGTCGCTTTGGGGTAGAGCAGAGCTGGGCCGTGGTCAAAGCTCTGCGCAGCGCGGCTGATCGGCTCAAGCGCAACGCCAACGCCCGTCTCACCCTCGAAGTGCTGATGCTGGATTTGCCTCGATAAGCGCTACAGCGAATTGGGAATGGAGCGAATAGCTGGACGGGAGAAATTCGTTTCTTTCCCAATTCGTTGTGCAGGTCAACCCATCACGTGTACCTGTGGCTTGAGCGGGATACGCTCAATCAGGCCAACGATGTCTGCGTCGGTGATTTGGTCATCGGGCTTGTCCACCAGGCAGCGGCATACCGCCTCCATCACATTGGTGCCAAACGAGCGGCCTTCCAGGCGAGGCGTGGTCGTCACCAAGATGCGCAGGTTGCGCTCCTGCAACTCCTCAAAGTTACGAGCCGTGGTCGTGTTAGTGATAATGATCTTGCCCGTCAAATCATCGGGCATATTGGATCGGACCTGGATAAAGTCACCCACGATAATGTCGGCGTCCTCGTAATAGTGAGCGAATTTAGACGACGGTTCCTCTTCCTGCTGCTCGCCCAGGTCATAGAAAAATGAGAAAGGCACCTGAGTGAGCACGGGCAGAAGCAGAGCGGCTATGATGTGGAGCGCGCGCATACCGCGGACGGGTATGGGAAGACCGAGTGTGAATATAAAGTCGCCAAAGGTGACATCACAGCCAGCCTCTACCAGCGCTTTTGCCATGCCGTAGCGATCCACGGCAGTTGTCTGCAACACCTTCTTTCCCGCGAGTTCGATGCCGTGTTCCTCCAGAGCCTGGAGTGCGTAGGGGGCCAGGAGGTGCTTGAGGCCGTTGCCGTCGCCGACCTTTGATATTTTTATTGCCTCGCGGATGCGGCGGGCGTCACGCCAGTAATAGCGCCGTCCGGCGACGAGCTGGTAGAACTCGGTGCCCCCCACGCCGAAAGCGTCTACTTTGCCATCGTACTCGCGGTACAATTGGAGCGCCTTCTCAAAATCACCGTCGGTGCCCCGGCGGCTGATCCAAAAATGTTCTCCCAGAAAGTCGGCTTTGGTAGTATGATCGCGGGTACAAGACCCCAGACTGATACTGAGCACTTTTTTCATCAGATTCTCCTAGTAAGGCAAGTTGCCAACTTGCCAAGACGCAATCTAACGACGGGTGTTTGCTATCCGCTTGCGCTGCGGGTAACCGAAACGACGATCCAAGCCCAGTATACCATCCTACGTGCTCATTGTCTACTAGAGAAATGAGCGTTATTCTGGCGTCCCGTGGGCGTTTGACAATTCTCTATCTCTACGGTAGCATGTGAACCGGTCGTGCTAGACGGGGAACTGGCGGCGCCTTGTACCCGCAATCCGCCATAGCGGGGTCGAATTCCCCCTAGAGGGTTGAGTCGCTCGATACTGCCGTGTTCAAGCGGTGTTGAAGATTGGGTCCTGCGCGGCAGAAGCCTCCGAATCCGTCAGGTCCGGAAGGAAGCAGCGGTAAGGGGTCACTTCTGGGTGCCGCAGGAGCGCCTGGTCGGAGCCGGTTGATCCCGGTAAGCCGGGTGACGCGGTTCGACGGGGGGATGCACGACCATGAATCATAGAGGCGGCGGCAACCCCGCCGCCTCATTCGTACCGCTACCATAATGGAGACGACAGCAGCCACCCCTTCTGATTCGCTACACTTGCCCCGAAACCTCGGGGCTTTTGTGGCATTGACCTTTATCGTCGCTACGCTGATCGCCGGCTATCAAGCGACGTTGAGGCCAGTCACACTGGTGATAGATGGGCAGGAGTGGCGCACGCGCACTCATCAAGACACCGTCGGCGCTCTGCTGATGGATGTTGGCCTCACGCTTCGGCCAGAAGATCGCGTCTTTCCCTACGATTTGGACACGCCGCTCGAATCAGTTTTGGACGTGCGGGTGGAGCGGGCGCATCCTGTGTACATCAGCGCCGATGGACACACCGCCCTGTTCCACACCCATGCCACGACGGTCGAGGAGGCGCTGCGCGAGGCGCGCGTGTCGCTGGAGCCGCACGACGAGGTGGAGGTCGAGGGAGAATTTGCGCCAGCCGGTCGTTCCGTGGGACATTCGCGGCGCGTCTCGGTCGCAGTCGCCCCTGAACCGGTCCATATCACTGTCCACCGCGCCGTTCCCTTCACGCTGCACGAGGATGGGTGTACGACAACGTTCCACACCACCGCGCCCACCGTCGGTGAGGCGTTGCGCCGGGTGGGACTGACGCTCTACCTGGCCGACGGCGTCGAACCGGGCTTGGGCGAGCGCATGTCGGCTGGCCTGCACATCCACGTTGACCGCTCCGTGCCGGTAGTGGTGAAAGTGGACGGACGGACGCTGCGCACACGCACGCACCGGGAGCGCGTGGACGAGGTGCTGGCCGATCTAAATGTCGTCCTCACCGGCCAGGATTACACCGTTCCCCCGCTTGGCGAATTCTTGCAGGATGACATCGCGATTCGGATTGTGCGCGTCAGCGAGCGCTTCCTGGTTCGACAGGACCCTATTCCTTTCGAGGTGGCGTGGCAGCCCGACCCTGACCTGGAAATTGACAACCAGCGATTGCTTCAAGAAGGCGCGCGCGGCATCTTGGAGCAGCGCATCCGCGTCCACTACGAGGACGGCCACGAGGTCTCGCGGACAGTCGAGAGCCAATACGTCGCCGTCCCACCCACGACCAAGATCATGGGATACGGCACCAAGATCGTCGTCCGCACCCTCGATACTCCGAGCGGCCCGATCGAGTATTGGCGCGTGATTTCCATGCACGCGACTTCCTACTCCGCCGCCACCGCTGGCACATCCCCCTCGAGCCCCTGGTACGGGCGCACGCGCACAGGGATGCAAATGAGGAAGGGCATCGTCGCCGTGGACCCGCGCACGATCCCCCTGCTTAGCCACGTCTACGTGCCCGGCTACGGCGTCGGTATTGCCGGAGATACGGGCGGCGCGATTTGGGGACGGCGCATTGACCTGGGATACGACGACGACAACCTGGTGCTATGGTATCGTTGGGTAGACGTCTACCTGCTGACGCCCGTGCCGCCTGCGGGCCAGATCAACTACATCCTGGGGCCTTAGAGGCAACCGATGGACGCGCGCGGGCTGCTGCGGCAGTGGAACCTTCGGCCAAGCAAAGAGTTAGGCCAAAATTTCCTCTGTAACCAGGCCGTCCTTGAGAAAATTATCGCGGCCGCGGAATTGACTCCTGATGACATTGTCCTAGAGATCGGTGCGGGAGTGGGGACACTGACCGAGTTACTGGCTCAGGCAGCCGGGCGCGTGGTTGCCGTCGAATTGGATGAGCGGTTGATACCGGTGTTGCAAAGCGTCCTGACCAATTTTGAAAACATCACACTCATCCAGGGCGACATCCTGGCGCTCAACCCGGCCATCCTGATCAACACTCCCAATCCCCACTACAAAGTCGTCGCCAACCTACCCTATTACATCACCTCGGCTGCGCTGCGCCATTTACTGGAGGCCAATCTCAAGCCGCAGTGCATGGTGCTCACAGTGCAGCGCGAGGTGGCGGAGCGCATCACCGCCGAACCGGGGCAGATGAGCCTGCTGGCGGTGAGCGTGCAATTCTATGGGCGGCCGCGATTGCTCTTTCGCATCCAGCCGGGCAGCTTTTATCCTGCGCCGGGGGTGGAATCGGCGGTGGTGCGGGTGGACACGCACACTGCGCCGCCGGTGGACGTGGAGGATGAGGATGTTTTCTTTCGCATCGTGCGGGCCGGATTCTCTCAGCGCCGCAAGCAACTCCGCAATTCTCTGTCTGCCGGTCTCGGCAAACCCCCTGGAGAAGTGGCGGCCGGGTTGGAGAAAGCGGGCATTGATTCCCGGCGGCGCGCACAAGCTCTCTCTCTCAAAGAATGGGCCAGGGTCACCCAGTCGCTAGGCAGTTTCAGTGGGAAAGAAGGAGGATGACTATGATGTCAAACCAGGAGCAGTCAACCCGTTTTCAGAAGCAATCAGGCTATGCAATCGCGTGCATCGGGTTGGGGATGGCGTTGCTGGTTGCAGGGTGCGCGCGCTTTACCTACAACCCGACGCCGACCATGCAGCCTTACGTTGCTCCGCCCTCCACTGCAACCCTCGTCGTCGCTACCGTCGTTCCAACGCCAGCGCCAACCTCAACGCCGACACCGCTCCCGGAGGGACCTACGATGCTGCGTGTAGGGCCATCGGTAGTGAACCTCGACGTCGGCGAGACGCGTCTGGTGGAAGTGTGGCTCGACAATGCAGAAGAGTTACACAGCATCGAGTTGCACATCAGCTTTGACCCCGGATACGTGCGCGTCGAGGACGCCGATCCGGACGCGGAGGGGTTTCAAATCAGCGCGGGTGTGATGCCTGTCCCGGCGCAGGTGATGCAGAATGAGGTAAACAATGAGGCCGGGCTTGTCACCTATCACGCGGTAAAAGACCCACAGAGTGTTGGCAGCAGGAGTGGGACGGTGGCTTCGTTCACCGTGCGTGGGGTGGCAGAGGGAGGCAGCCCTTTGAGGTTCAACGTCGCCAAATTACTCGATTCCGAGGGTCAACCTCTAGCGATTCAGAATCAAGTGGATGGGATAGTGACCATTGGCACTGGAGATGACAATGGCGCGCCAGAGCCGACGAGCGAACCAGCGCCCACGCAAGCATCTGCTGCGGAGACGCCCGCGCCCAGCGCGCCGGCCCCCTCTCCGACCCCCGTCAGTCCCCCGGCAGCGACCGGCATCTATTACACCGTGCAGCCGGGCGAGAACCTGTTCCGCATCTCTTTGCGCTACGGCACAACGGCGGATGCCATCGTCGCGGTCAACAATCTGCTCAACCGAAATGCGGTGCAGGCCGGCCAGACGCTGCTGATCCCGGTCAGCCCCTCTACCGGCGCTGTCACTTACATCGTCCAGCGAGGCGACACAGTTTATTCCATCGCCCGCCGCTTTGGCGTGACAATCGAGAAGCTAGTTGCGCTCAACAAACTCGACTCATCCTACTCGATCAGGTCTGGACAGACTCTGATCATCGCCCCATAGACCTGATACGGAAAACACGTTTTCAACGTGTTGGCAACCAATGCGATTTTTTATCGCACTTTATCAACCGTGCTTGCCGGTCGCCCCGCATCGTGTTACAATTCCCTGGAAATTGACGCCGACATTCGTAGATTCGCAAACTAATCACAAGGAGCAAAAATGCGTGAAATAACCATTGCAACAGTACAAATGAAGCCCGAACTGGGCCAAATGGAAGATAACCTGGTCAAGATGAACGAGTTGATGACCCGCGCCGCCACTGAGCAGATGGTGGACTTGGTCATCTTCCCGGAACTTGTCACCACCGGATACGAAATCGGGCCGCGCTTTCCCGAACTGGCTCAGCGCATACCCGGCCCCACGGTCAACCTCATCGCCCAGCGGGCGAGCGAGTTGGGTGTCCACGTCGCTTTTGGAATGGTCAGCAAGGACAAAGTCGAATCCATTCTGTATAACACCATCGTCTTGGTCGGCCCCGACGGCGATCTCGTTGACCAGTACCACAAAGTGCATCTGCGAGGAGAGGAGCGAATGGCCTTCCGCCCTGGCTATCGGATCAAGGCCACCGAGACAGCGCTTGGTACCGTCGGGCTGATGGTGGGCTGGGACCTGGCCTTCCCAGAAGTGGCGCGCAGCCTAGTGCTGGATGGCGCGGAGCTTTTGATCGTGTGCGCTAACTGGGAGAACCCTTACGCCGACGAGTGGCGCGTCTATCTGCTGGCGCGGGCCTACGAGAACGCTGTTTTCGTGGCGGCGGCCAACCGGGTGGGAGAGGAACCTTCGTACACCTTCTTTGGCCAGAGCAGCATCATCGGCCCACGTGGAAAAGTCTATGCCAGCATCGAGTCTTCCGACACTCCCCAGCCCATTGACATAGATGCTGAGACAGGCGAGATCAAAACGACCGAGCCGGTTGAAGGATACGCAATAGCGCGCATTGACTTGGACGCAGTGCGGCAGCAGCGAGAGGATACGCAAATCCTCCAGTGCCGCCAGCCGGCGGCCTACCGGGAAATTGTGAAAAAGTACTAACGAGCAAGTAAAACGGTAATTTGATCAAGTTGGCGAGTTCGTGCACAATCGCGCTCAATTGATAGCCTGGTGTTAACGACAATGAAAAACTTTCGCGCCGCTTTGGTAATTATTCTGTCCGACTTGATCCTTTCTCTTATTATTATTGGGGAGAGGTTTTGACCCGTTGGGCAGTGTTTAGTGGGCCAGAAGTATCTTCTCAATATCTTGGGGGAACGCGACCATCCTGGTCGCCAGATGCCAGCAAGATGCTGGCGTTCCTCCGCCTCACCCCCATTTATTGAAAAGATATGGGCAGAACTCTAAGCCTATGTTTCGCATCCTGACACAGCCTATTTGTGTCATTTTCAAAAAGCAGGGAAAGAAACCAGGTTTTTTCTAAAACCTGGTTTCTCACTGACCCAGACGGCGAATCTGTCCAAATTGGGTTTGGAAGAACAAAGTGTCAAGCCCCAAATCAAGCTGTCCAGAGGTGCGGGAAATAGGCTAAGGGAGTTGCAAAAAATTAAATATCCCAATCCGATTGACTCGAAGGGGCGCAAAATGCGAAAACTGCTTGTTTTACCCCTGAAATCGGGGTAAATTCGACTTCCTAGTGAAAAGAGACGGGGTGATTATTTATTTGCAACTCCCTAACGTGTTCTTCTTTCGGCAAGAAACTGCTCAAGCGCGGGTTCTGGCCCCGTTTGCAGTTTCTTGGGAGCCAGTAGTGTAAAGAGCCACCCTGTTGGGTGGCTCTTTTTTCTATTTTGTCATGCGCCATCAAGTACACCGTCAAGGATTGTAGAAAGTGAACACTCGCCAGTATTGCCAACGACCGCTCACCACCAGCCTTCGCGTATTAGCGCCCAAAACCCCTACAGCGTCCTTCATTTTACGAGAAATAGCGAGTAGGATTCTAGTGTGCCAGCTTGCGGCGTCATGCAAGCAACAAGAACATGGCGGCGGTTGCTGCCATCAAGAGAGCGGATGAGGCGATGCGGCGGTAGACGGGGCCCCATTCGGCTTTGAAGTAGACGCGGGTCAGCGCCAGGCAGAGGTGCAGGGGAGAAAGCATCGTCCCCAGGAAACCTCCCATCAGCAGCCAGACCGTCCACCCTGGCGCGATGGTTCCCCCATCTGCAACCACCAGAGGCAGCACCACCGGAAAGCCGATGCTGTAGGCGGCCGCCATCATGCCGGTCAGCAGGCCGGCGATGAAGGGGACTGCAAATGCAATCATTGCTGGTGGAATATGCAGATCGGTCAGAGCGTTTGAAGTAGCGACGACGGCGCCGCTATTTTCCAATACGCACCGAAAGATCAATGCGCCGACAATGACAACTACGGTCTTCCAGGGGATGCGGCGGCGCAGTATCGTCTCCAGGTCGCGCAGCGGGATGCGCTTGGCTGCCATCATCAGCGCGATGGTCACAATCAGGCTGATGATCAGGGTGAGCCGCTCGTCGACGGGCAGGGTCAGGGATAAGGTGATGACGAGGGCGACGGGCCAGATGCTCACCGCCAGGGCGCGCAGGCTTTGGGCGCGATGGGTTGGAGAAGGAACGCGGTCGCCGCGCCGGGGCAATCCGGTCAACCCGAACAGCAGGCCGCCCGCCACCGCTGTCACCGTCAGCGGCCACGTCGTCCTTGCCAGTTGGGCGGTGGTCAGGCCCAGCAGTTCGGCCGCCAGCAGCATGGAGGGGTAGAGGGGAAAAACAGGCTCCCAGATGTGGCGGAACCAGTAGTTGACAAAGGTCTTGCGTTCCCCGCTGGCTCCCAGCCGGTCACCTACCTCGTCCACCAGTGGGGCCGAAAAGATGGCGCCACCGATCATGGGCAAAAGCCCAATCAGCGCCGGGAGCGCAGCGATGACGATGCGCCCGTCAGAGATCAGTTCCTGGAGCGATTCGACCATTCCCGCCAGCCCGGCCGTCTGGGTCGCTTGGCTACCCTCTTCATTTTGGCGCAGCAGTTCCGCCAGTACCATTATCAGCACGACGGCCAATACCAGCCGCACGGTCAGCAGGTCCACGCTGGTCAGCAGGATGTCGCGTCCAATTTTTGGAAGGGGATAAGCAAACAGGAGGCCAGTTGCTACGGAGGCGAGCAGGAGCGCCAGCCCCAGGTTCCATTTGCGGCTCAGCAATATGACGATGCCAGCGAATACGACGGTGAGTTTGAGAAGAGAGATCACGGCTGCTCCTTTGGCTTCACAATGTATAGCACTAGTCGGTTTCCCTCCTCGCCCCAGGATGCTGCTTCGACGAAGTGCGCGTCTTGCTCCTCGCCGGCGTAGAGCGGGCGCAGGGAGCGGGGGCAGTTTTGATCGAGCAGCAGGTACTCGACGTGGTATCTCGCGGCGGCTTCCAGTAGGCCTTCTACCCCTTCGTTCGGGACGACCACGGCCGG
>Ga0164311_10000043_pt1 | contig 42509 bp, 41 predicted proteins | sample GuaBasSedimGuay2_FD_121796 | JGI IMG/M metagenome (GOLD analysis project Ga0164311, IMG submission 121796) | Subseafloor sediment microbial communities from Guaymas Basin, Gulf of California, Mexico - Guay2, Core 4569-9, 9-12 cm | ecosystem: Environmental > Aquatic > Marine > Hydrothermal vents... | reverse complement strand
CATATATATGATTAAGATGAAGTGTTTAAGTTTATTTATATGCGCCTTGATTAAACTAAACTGTAACATACTATTTCTACGTTACAGTTATATGGGGTGAAGAGCATTGTCCTATGTTTCAAAGAAAGCCTTTTTAGAAAATAGTGTACTATTAGAGGGCAATGTTATTATCTTAGGTAAGACAAATATTGGAAGCCACACAATAATAGGGAATAATGTCATAATAGGTTATCCTATTAGAAGGAAAGTAATTAGCATTATTGAAAAGCCTAGGGTTGAAAAGCTTTTTGAAGTATATGATAAGTTAAGCGATGGGACAAGGGTAGGAAGCAGGTGTATTATCAGAGCAAATACAATAATCTATGAAAACACCATCATTGGAAATAATGTAGAGACAGGCCACAATGTTCTTATAAGGGAAAATGTAACTGTAGGGGAAAACACTAAAATAGGTACTTCAACTATAGTAGATGGCCATGTAATAATAGGTGATAATGTCAGCATACAGTCAAACGTATATATTCCACCATTAACCATAATAGGTCACAATGTTTTCCTAGGTCCGAATGTTATCATAACCAACGACAAGTATCCTCCAAGTAGAAGACTTCTAGGAGTAAAAATAGAGGATAACGCTGTCATAGGTGCCAATGCCGTACTGATTGCTGGCATAAGAATAGGTAAAAACTCCGTAGTTGCTGCAGGAGCCGTTGTAACAAAGGATGTCCCTGAAAACACTGTTGTAGCAGGAGTACCAGCAAGAATAATAGATAAAAGAGAAAATTATGAAAGGAAAAAGAGAGAATATGAGAGGAAAAAGTAAGTGGTCATGAAAAGACGCTGGCCCGTAACTTCGAAAACATATTGGTGCCCTGAATGTAATATTCCTCTCTTAAGTAGCTATTGTTATAAATGTGGTGGCGAAGGCTATGAACTAAAGCTTAGAGAACCAGGAGATGTCAGGCTAGCATTTAGATATGATCTCAACCAGATCTTAAAATCGCTAAGTGTAGAGAAACAACATTCCTTACTTAATGAACTAAGTAGAAAAATTATTTTGCTAAATAAAACAACACATATTGATGACGCTAAGGAAGTTATAGTTGATGGAAATATTTTTGGAATAATGCTATACAACCCTTTTGAAAGGAAATGGGAATTTAGGCCATCATATTACGGAGCCTTACATTTACTTGAGAAAAATGCTGTTGAAACATGTATCGTTAAAGATAAGATAAAAACAAATCAATTACTATATAAAAAGGTGGGATTAGTTAAAGAAAAATACGTTATATTAGTGAACAATAATGGCGAACCTAAAGGTCTAGGAAAGACGATGTCAAATGGAAAAATAAGAGTCATTAAAGTGTATAAGCAAAAATTCTACTTCGAAACTAGCAGAAATACAGCTACAATACAAGATGTAATTAAAGGTAACGAAGAACGCTTAAGGCACATGGAAAATGAAGCCACGAAGTTTCTTTTAAAAATGCACTCTAAAATCTCTAAGAGACCGATAGTTTCCTTTTCCGGAGGCAAGGATAGCCTAGTTTCTCTTCACTTAACATTACAGAGCTTAGGAGAATGTCCATTACTTTTTAATAACACAGGAATAGAGCTTCCAGAAACCATAGAAACAGTTTATGAAACTGCTGACAAATACTGTTTAAACGTTGAAGAAGCTAACGCTGGAAATGCTTTTTGGAAATCCGTTAAGTTTTATGGACCGCCGGCAAGAGATTACAGGTGGTGCTGTAAAGTAGCTAAACTTGTACCATTGGCTAGAAAGATTCTAAAAAAGTATCCCACTGGGATACTTAATATTGTAGGCCAAAGAGCTTATGAATCTTTAGATAGGGCTAAAAGTCCAAGGATATGGAGGAATAAGTGGATACCTACAGTAATAAGTATTTCACCTATTCAGTATTGGAACCAGCTTGCAATATGGTTGTACATATACAAGTATAAGCTTAAAGTAAATCCATTATACTATGTAGGTTTTGACAGAATAGGTTGCTTTATGTGTCCAGCGGGTAGATTAGCAGAATTCGAAGTAGTAGAAAGCTCGCATCCCGAGCTTTGGAATCGTTGGGAGGCTTTTCTTTATAAATGGGCTGAAAGAATAAATGCTCCAAAGGAATGGGTAAATTTAGGCCTATGGAGATGGCTAGGTCCAGCAACTCCAAAGAAAATTTTAGCTAAGAATGCTAGGGAATATGTCGAAAAATGGAAAGAACATTACAAAGCATGGCTGGATATGACTGTAGCTAGTGTAAGTATAAATGAAAAAGAAAGTAGGATAGTATTTTCAAGAAACATAGATCTGAATAAAGTTAGGAAAACTTGCTATGTATTAGGCAGAGAAATAGAAGAAAAAGAGGATACGCTTACTGTATTTAATGGAAATAGGAACATCATATACGCATTTACGAGGAAGGGCATTTTAACTGTCAAGGCAAAAGAAAATTTGTTAGAAGAAACATTAGATGCTGTGAAGGTAATTTATAGAAGCCTATATTGCACGAAATGTTTATCATGTGAAACCCTGTGTCCAACATCATCAATAAGAGTCGATATAGACAATGGAGTTATCATAAACCCAGCAACATGCATTACATGTAGAGCATGTTTAGATATATGCCCCATAGCAGATGTCTTAGTTGAGAAAATAGTAATTTCATTAATTCTAGGCAAATATGATGCTTGGAGAAGAAAGAGTAGAAGGAAAAGGGAGAAAGTAGCTAAGTTTCTTGAAAGACTATTACGAGTAAGGTTAGCTACTAAGTGCCCCAATATTTCCTAGTTCTCAAGAAGTTAAGTTCAGCGTCAAGTAAAGCCTTAAAAAAGCTTTCTTCGCCGTAAATTATTTCACCTATCACTTTTGCTGCAGTTTTTGCTCCCACACCATAGGTTGATAAAGCAATAATAGCATACTTGCCGTATCTTAAAACAAGATCTGCTTTAAGAACTTCTTCTTTTAAAATAGCTTTTTCATCAGCACTTAACCTTACACCTCTAATCCTCTTTTTAATTATGTACTCAGTGTCAGTATCAGAAGGTGAAAGCACAGTTAGAAATGCAGAACCACATTTTTTACATATTACTCTTCTTGGTAAATTCTCAATCCTTACTATGCCGTAAGTTTGACCACACATAATGCATACCAATTTAACCTTTTTACTGAGAATCCTCTTCTTAAATACCTCAATCATAGAGGGAACCTTATACATGATTTCAGAGTACAATGTTTGTGTTTTAAATAAGTCAAGGGTTAAAGGCATAGGTTCCGAGTTTTCATAAACCATGATATTTACTTTTCCCTTTCTTATACCATTTAACACGTTTACAACCGGGGTTAAATCAGCCTTAGACAGTAACATTTCATTTAAAGCCTCTAAACCTATTAATGTATCCTTATACGCGGGTAAGATTCTCATAACTTCGCTGAAAGAAACATCGCGTTTTAGAGCGCCGAAGCGTTTTGCTACATTAAATAAGAACCATAAATATAGCCTATTTTCTACAATTTCTTTCTCTAAAATCTCTCTTAGCTCAGCAATACTAGCAGAGCAAACACTTTTCAGCGTTTTAACTATAATGTTGGCTTTTAAGGGTTTATCTGAGATAATAAATATTCTATAAGGGTCATTTTTCGCATCTACATTAAAACCTTGGTTCTTAAGCATATGCAAAATTATTGTAGATAGCGCAAAATTTCCCTTATTGCCTAAGTGTACATGAATAATAGTTATTTTACCTAAAGACTCAATGACGATATTTTTATCTGAAGGAACAAACCCCGCTTTTCTTTTCTGCTCATCAATTTTACTAATAACCATTTTCTTAGCATTAGGGTTTATGGGATAAGCTAGCAACGCATTGTATTCTCCATTTGCTAATCTCCTTTTTAATGCACCAACTTCTCTTGAGACTTTAAAGTCGACAGGTATTATTTCTCCTTCCCACCATGGTAGTATACCTACGTTTTCTGCAGCTGGTTTAACATAAACGTAAGTTTCATCTAAACCAACAACCTCCCATGTTTTCCCTGAAAGAATAAATTTAGAACCAGGTTCGCAATTAATTATAACGAATTTTTCATCCAGCATGCCTACAGTTTCTCCTGTAATAGCGTTTTTAACAACATATTGCTTAACGTCAGGTATCATAGAAACTTCATAATAGTACTTCCATGATTTGTTAGTCCTTTTAACAATGCTGCCGCTTAACCTTATAAGTCTCATATTGTTAAGCAATGAAATAACTTCTTTTAATAATTCAAGTTTAAGGTTTCCGTAAGGATAAGCTTTCTTAGTAAGAGAGTATATTTCATCTATGCTTAACGCCCCATACTCTAAAACCAAGCCTACTATTTGGTGCGCCAGAACATCTAGTGAATTAGCAAATATAACAGGTTTTTCTAAGTTACCTCTTAAAGCTCTTCTAACAATAACAGCAGATTCTAAAATATCATCAAGACTTTCAGCAGGAATTACTACACCTTTAGAGACCTCAAATTCTCTATGGCCGCTTCTCCCAACTCTGTGTATAAGTTTAATAGCTTGCCTGGGAGAACCGTATTGAACTACAAAGTCTATGTATCCTATATCTATTCCAAGCTCAAGAGATGATGTTGCAATAACAGTTTTTACCTCGCCTTTTCTCAGCTTTTCTTCAGCTTTGACTCTTACTTCACGGGATAAACTACCATGATGTACAGCGACATCAATATTAAAGATTGCCTTAAGTTTTAAACCTACGATTTCAGCAAGGTCTCTTGTATTAGTGAATACTACAGATGATCTAGTGCTAGAAATTAGCTCCTTTATTTTCCTTAGTTTAGCAATGAATTCTGGTTTAACACCGTAGTTACTTGACAGCATCTTATCTTCTTGAGTAATAGTAGGGTGATCAACGGTTATATTCATAGGCTTTATAAAATCTTCAACGACAACTTCTACATGTCTAAAGCCTCCAAGAAACTTTTTAGCTAAGTCTATGTCACCTATTGTTGCTGAGAGACCTATGCGCTGAATCCGATGCTTGCAAAGCTTAGCTAGCCTTTCTAAAGCTACTGCTAAGGCTATTCCTCGTTTATTACTTATGATTTCATGTATTTCATCTACAACAACCCATCTAATGTTTCTAAGTATTTCTCTAGAACGAGGACCAACTAGAAGAAACTGAAAGGTCTCAGGGGTAGTTATAAGTACATGCGGCGGGTTTTTAACAAGCTTCCTTCTCTCACTTTTAGGCGTATCGCCATGCCTTACAGATACCTTTATACCTAAATTCTTAGCTATTTTCTCCATTCTTCTTAAAATATCTCTATTTAATGCTCTTAAAGGGGTAATGTATAATGCAAAAGTTCTTTCAAGTTTCTCTAAGCCATTGTCTAGCATTTTTGAATATATGGGAAAAAATGCTGCTTCTGTCTTTCCAGACCCTGTAGCGCTTATTATTAAGACATGGTAATTTTCAAGGATTAGAGGAATAGCTTTTTCTTGAACCCTGGTGGGTTTTAAATAACCGAACTTTTTAATAACACTAACGAGTTTGGGATTTAATCTTTCAAATTTATTCATTGTTAACTATTCACTCTACATTATTTTCTAGTTTTCAACTAATAGGTGGTTAGAGTTATTTAATATTTTAAATTTAATCTGTAATGTAGGGGAAGTTTAATATCATGGACTTAGGGTCAAAATGCATACTAATAATGCTGATACAGTTAGGTATCATATTATACGTAGTGTCTAGTGTACAGATAGCATTTATAGCTAACATATATGTAATATGGTCGACGTTAGCTATAACACTAATTATAGCTTCAATAATTCTTGAATCCCCCACAGCTGCGTTATTAGAAACGTTATCGACAGTTTTAGCGCTTATAGTTATAAGAAAAATTTTAAACATTAGCTTAATTTGGTTTCCAGAATATAGGTTAGCTATATTATTATTAGGCTTAGACAGTATAGTGAAAAATCCTGTAACTTATGCTGTACTGTTCTCTGCATCTATTATATCCTACTATTCATGGAGTTTAATATTTAAGAGAGGAGATACACTTATAGATAGGTTAAAGAGCCTTAATGTAACGTTAAAGAGTATAAGGTATTCTGCCCTAGTAAGAGTACTGGCTTTAACAGGGTTTGCAATTCTCATAGCATACGTTAAACCGCTAAGTTTAATCGACGAAGCAGTATATGTTTCAGGCGTCATACTATCATCCGTATTATTGCTTTTTAAGGAACATAAATTACTTAAAAACTTAAGTGCAATAGCCTCATGGCTTATATTACCTTATGTTCTTCTTAAGGATATAGCAGTTAGAAGTGTTGTAGAGGAGGAGGGAAAACTAGAAGGAGTTAGCATTGGTAGGATAGTATCTAAACTTGTATATGGTAAGCCAGCAAATGTGTGGTTAAAAGAGAAAATACATATACCTAGGTCGCCAGCCTGGTATTGGAAAGTAGAAACAGGAAACTTTACATATAATCCTTATGCTCAAATAAATTACCACATCTTAATAGCTGGTAGCAGTGGTACAGGTAAGTCGAGCTTAGCGAAGAAACTAATAAAAGAACTATATTATCAATGGGCAATACCAAGTCTAACCATAGATCCCCATAATGAATACGTTAAAGTAATAGAAGAACTCGATGGAATAGTTGTTGATGCGTCAAAAATATCCATAAATCCATTGGAATTAGATGAGAGTTCCCCCAGAGAGAGAATAGTTCAAGTAGCAGACACGATACAGCGTGTATTTAGACTTGGAAATCTTCAAAGAGCAGTACTAGAAGATCTTCTTGAAGAAGCATACGCTGAAAAGGGCATATTAAATGATGATCCTGAAACTTGGAAATTAAAGCCACCAACATTTCTAACGTTACTCAAAGTTATTGAAAAGAGAATAGAATATGCTAGAAGCAGTGGTGAAAGGTCACGGTATGAAGGATTAAAACCCTACATAAGGTTGCTGTCAACTTCAATTTTCAGAGAAACAACAATAAAATTTTCAGACATACTTAGTAAACCCAGCGTAATAGCTATGGCTAACCTACCCGGTGACCATGTTAAAGCTATTCTCTCAGAAACCCTTCTAAGAAAAATAGCCCATTACATGTACGTATCAGGTGAAAGTACTGGGTTATCACATTACATAGTGATAGATGAGGCACATAGAATATGCAGGAGAAGTACAGAACCTTCTCTTGTCGCTAGATTAATGATGGAAAGTAGGAAGTACGGCATAGGCTTCATAATAATAACGCAACAACCATTAGACATTGATGAAGCAATAATAGCAAATAGTGCTTTAAAAATTTCATTTAAGCTTTCAGAACCAGAAAACCTAGATTACATGGCAAAAACCTTAGCCGGATACATTTCAGAAAATAGACTGGAAATTTTCAAAGAAGCATTGTACTACATGCCAAAATTCTACGCTATAATAAGAGACAGTAGATTAGCAGAACCCGCAATAGTAAAAATAGAACTATAGGCTCTAACAATAATGCTTTTAAACATCTTTAAAATACTAAATGTTGCAAGTAGTGTATGCAACGAAAATGCGGGAGGTCAAACAGGTGTCTTCTGAATCCAGTGAAATACCAGATAAACCTAAAAAAACAAAAGGAACTGAAGCTTCTGAAATAGTTGAAGAAGAATATGGAGAGGAATTTACTATTCAAGACTTAGAATTCTTTATAGAAATTACTGAGCTATGGGAAAACATACTTCACGGGAAAACACCTATTAAGGAACTTATAAAAGCTAGGAAGATAGGAGTGAAGGTTAAGCCTAAAAGGAGAAAGAGAAAATAGCAGAACAATGTCAAATATTAGTTTCAACAATATTTACTTCTAATCCTAAGCTGTTTAAAGCTTCCACAATGTCCTTAAGCTTAACACTTTTATCAAATATTAAGCCTATTTTTCTATCATGATTGTCTTTAATTAGTTTTACTTTGTCAAAAAGTATTCTGCCACGTAACATATCACTGGGTTCATGCGGAATCAGGATATAGTCCTTAAACTTTCTTTTAGCAATATCATAGAAAACATCATAGTTTTTAACAATACGTTTTACCTCAGAAACATCCTTAAACTTATCAGGAAATTTCCTACTAAGTATTTCAAGAAAATCAAGCATCTTAGTTATAGATAACTCGATATACTTGTAGTTGCCCATTAAGATCTTTAAATTAATTCTCATATTCACTCACCAACATATTCACTTATTATTTTAAAGTTAGAATAACATTTTAAGGTTTAGCTTATATATGATTTACACGGTGCTAATGTATGAGTTTCAGGGCAATATATCCATCAGCTTCTAAATTTAAGTATATTGCTCAGACCTTAGCTAAAATAGCTAGTGAAATACCTTTTACAGCAAATGAAAATGGTATTAGCGTTAAGGTTCTTAGCCCGGATAAGACTACAATGATAATTTTAACTTTACCCTCATTAGCTTTTGAAGAATATGAGTGCCCTGAGGAAATAACATTCATAGTTGGTAGTGATGAATTTAATAAAACCGTGAAAAGAGGATCAAGAAATGATATGTTAGAGTTTACTCTTGAAAAAGAGTATAGACGATTAAAAATAACGTTTATAGATAGAAAACTTGGATATCGGAGGACATTTTATGTTTCTTTAAGAGAAGGTGTTGTTGAGAAACTTCCAGAACCAAAAATGGAGCTTCCTGTAAGTATAAGGATGATTAGTGATGATTTCAAGAATATTATAAAAGATGCTAAGATTGTTGGTGATGAAATAGAATTTATTGCAACCCCTGAAAAAGTAGAGGTTAGGACGATAACCCCTCAAAAGGAATATTATAACATATTATTGCCGGATAAACCATTAGTATCTATGGTTGTTAGAGAGACAGAAGTCAGATCAACATATGGTATTGATCTTTTAGAAGCAGCATTAAAAGCTACTTCAGCATCAGAGACTGTTACTTTAGAGTTCGGTCCTTCAATGCCTATTAAAATAGTCTTTGATGTACCAGGCGGAGGAGCATTAACATATTGGGTAGCTCCAAGGGCTAAAGCATAAGTTATAATTAAAGTGTTAACCTAGTTTGCCCAATAATTCTTCTAATACCTTCTGTATTTTTTCCTCAGCGGCTTTTCTTTCTCTACGTGACTTCTCCTCTGTGGTAACAGGTCTTATTGAGGAATACCATGTAGGTTTTGCACAGTTATCTCTCTCAGCACAGAACAAGCAGCAAAAAGCACATACAATTATGTCAGAATGTAACCAGCATTTATCTGATGGACTGTATTTACCGCATATTGAACATCTTTCCCAATAAAATGTCATTAGTAGACACCTGCTCTAATACCTAGTTTCTCCATGAATTCTCTATAAAGCTTTAGTAATTTATGCTCCCACCTTAATAGATCACTGGGATTTTCAGGGTATGCTAAATAGTGTTGTTTAGCCTTTCTCATATAATCAGCGAGAACACGGAGTTTAAGCAGTAAGCTTGTTCTTCTAATAAACTTTAGAGCTTTAAGCATTTTTTCAACAATGCTCATTCTTAAGTCACCAGTAATGCTTAGCTCTAAAAACTCATCCTCTGAAATAACTTTCTTCTCAATAATGTAATTTAGATCTTCATCACTTAGATTCTGTAGAAATATTCGCAGAAAATCTAGAGAACCTTGTTTAGCACCATAGGCTCTAATGTACAGTCTGTTAGTTAACCATAACTTTTCAGTAGATATTTCCCCTACTTCAAGAGCATTTAACACGGCCTTAGAGGCAGCCCATGCAGACGTTAAAGAAGGCCCTATACCACCACCATGAATAGGGTTAGCTGTAAACGCTGCATCACCTATAGCAACAACATTAGAGAAAACAAGAGTCCTTAAAGGCCTTCTTGTAGGAACAACGCCACCACCACTATCGACAATTTCTGAACCTTTAAAGAAACCTCTAGAAGCAATGTATTTATAGAAAATACTTCTGGGGTTCAAACCAGTGCCTCCCTGTATACCTAAACCTACATTTACCTTTCTAAGGCCTTTAGGAAAGAACCACCAATATCCTCCAGGTGCTTTTTCCTGCGATAAGTATATACGTAAAACATCAGGGTCCTCGATGTCATTGCTTAAAAACCTTATTTCCCTATATGCGATTGCTGTTTCTCTGTAATTTAGTTTCTCAGAGATCCACCAATCAGTAGGTAACTTTGTTCTTAAAGCACCTGCAATCCCACTAGCATCAACAAACACTCTCCCTTTTAGAGCAATGTCGTTTTTTCTATTACCATCATATATTACAACTTCATTAACAAGGCCCTTTTTAAGAATAACTTTTTTCAGATAACTTTTATCGAAAACAATAACGCCTGATTCCATAGCTTCTCTTAGTAGTCTTTGTCCAAACGCTTTTCTATTAAGTTGGTACCCTACACCTTTAACTGTTAAGTAGCTTCTTTCACTAGGTGAATATACTCTAACTTCTTTCACAGTATTTTCTACTTCATTACCCGTAGGTTCTTTTAGATTTAAATTAGCAAAGTATTTTTTATCTATAGCATCTCCGCAAACCTTCTTACCTATTTCGTTTAGAGACTTCATTTCAACAAGCGCTATAGTGAAGCCTTTTTCAGCTATAAGCCTAGAGAAGAAAAGACCTGCTACACCACCACCGATAACAACTACATCGTATTTTTCCGCATTAACCAAGATTGTTCACCAAGGATCTTAATCCAGCAAATAAGCTTAAGCCTCTTTTCCGGCAACTAAGCATTTAAAGAGTTTCAGCACTTAATTATATTTTCTCTTTTAAAAACATATAATAAAAATATGGTGCTGAACTCAGCTGTAAAAGTATCCATGAACTTATGAGCAAGTATCCTTTACTTAAAACGCCAAATAATAATAAGGCTAGTAAAATAAAATAAAGTGTCTCATAAATTAGCGGGAATCTTTTCCTCACCTTAAATTCTCTTTTTCTTGCTCCCTTAGGGGTAACAAGCCAAAATAATCTAATACCTATGAGGGCTTTAAACGTAGATAACATTAAGTGAGGCATCATAGGATACGTAACACCTGAAATTCTACCTGCAATCCTAATAGCCCTAAAAATGCTTAGCCCACCTCTAACATTAAAATGTATAAAAAGCCCAGTATAGATAGAAAAGATAAAAACCCATAGTGTTAGAAGGGGTTTAAAAATAAAGTCTATACTACCGTATGCAAAGTAGAGCAGAGTAGCTAGTAAGGTAAACAGTAATAAGAGTAAAGACGAGATATACTGAGATAAATAAACCGAATATTCTAGCTTCTCTATAATCGATCTAGTACTTTTCAAAATACTTATGAAGTATCTTTTCATTACCTGAGCAGCACCATATGCCCAACGTTTTTGTTGTTCTCTATATGATAAGTAATCGGATGGAACCTCAAGAGAAACATAAGTGTTTGTTAAAAAACCTATATTATACTTCTTGAGGAAAAGCCTTAAGCCTAAATCTACATCTTCTAATATGCAGTTCTCATTAAATCCGCCCAGTTTTTCTAAAACTTTTCTACGTATAATGAAGCCAGAACCTGCTAATCCCGTGTATCCAAGAACCTTAAATCTTCCTTCAAACAGTGTTTTGAAAGCAAATTTTTGGTATGAACCTATAGCTTCACATAGCAGGTTTTCATTAGGGTTTGAAGGTAACCATTTAACCATCAGTGCATCATAGCCTTTTCTAAGAGCAGACAAAGCCTTTTTAAGTAGGTTTTGCTCAGGCAAACTGTCGGCATCAAGTACTGTAATAATTTCTCCTTTGGCATGTTTTAAACCATAATTTAATGCGCCTGCCTTAAATCCTTTAGCATAAGGTCTCCACAAAAGTTTAACTTCATAATCTACATGTTTAGAGGTATTTTCTATAATGTTTTTTAATTTTAGAAAATCTTTCTTTAAATCATCACTTATAATAATAACCTCTATCTTATCATGGCCATAGTTTAATTTGTTTATTTCATAAAGTAACCTGGTAACTAAGTGTGGATCCTCATTTCTCACAGGAACTAATATAGTTACTTTAGGAGGATTTTCGCTGCTCTGTGCTTCCATGCTTATATCGATGGTATTAATGTTTCTTCTTATAGAAGCTATGTAGAAAATTATCTGTAAAATAAAGGGGAATATAAAAAGAAGGTACGTGAATAATAGAAAATATATTAGCGTCATATATCCTATGGGCATTACTTAACCTCTCTTTAAATATGCATTCCGATATTTCAATGTTAACATAAACCATAGGCTTAGCCATGTAAAAGCTACTATTGCAGACAATCCTATTTTAACAATGGAATATACTAGTTTTTCCATACTAGTTGTTCCTTGAGGCACTAAATAAATGATTATATCAATTACATAAAGCGTAGCTATTAAACCTAGCCACGCTATAATCATTATTATAACTACTGGTAACACGTTACTTATTTTCAATAGCTTCGCCTCGGGCGGCGATTAGTTCTTTGAATTTTAAGGAATCCTGGTACATGTGTACATTATTAAACATTACATATACTTTCTTAGCTCCAGCAGAAATGTATTCTTGCACTTTACTTTTCAACGTATTCAAGTCGTTGTCAGTATATTTGTACCTATAATTGGGCCACTTACGGTTTTTACCGTGTAATCTTAAGTAAACGATGCTTTTAATTGACACTGGATTACTAACAAAAGGATCGACACAATGAATAATATCTGTTCTCCCTACTATTTCCTCTACTTTTTCTAAATTATGTAGCCATGTTCCACGGGGTTCCCATGCAATGCTAAGTTTTGTTCCTTCACTTATTTCGCTGAAAAACGTCAGAGCATTCCTATAGTTTTCATCATTATAGCCAAAAGATGGCGGTGTTTGAACGATAACTACTTTTGCGTTCAAAATCTTAGCTGCTTCCTCTACAAGCTCCCATGCTTTAAAATTTTCCTTCGTTGGTTTTAAATACCCATATTTTTCTTCTAACTCCTTAGGTATTTTAATACCTGCTTTCCTCCATGTAGGACTACTAGGAGGATGCGTTATAGCCTGCCATGCTTTAATAGTGTATTCAAAGTTTTCTGGAGCTTCATCTCTCCATTTAGCTAATGTTTTTTCTGAAGGTATTTTGTAAAAGGTTTGCTGAATCTCAACTACGTTATGCGTCTTAAAATACTTCTTTCTTGAAACAGGGAACCCGCAACATCCTACTTTAAGAACAGCCCCCATAAGGCTTAGCACCTTTAAACCTGCATACTTAATCTAACATTTAGAAAATAAATAGTTGTTTTAAAATTAAGCTTATGTATAATGACTAATAGGAGACACTGGGTTTATAAATAATTATGAAATTAAGTTAGCAATGGCAAGAGAGTAGGGGAATAGGAGGAGTGGGAAAAGATAACATAAGGTTTGTCTGCCTACGCTGCGGCTTATGTTGTATGGCTAGCCCTATATCCTTACTTCCTCACGAAATATTAGTGTTAAATGATTTAGCTACACCTTTAAATGTGAAACTTAAATTTGTTGAAGGCTACGCCGTTTATGATAGAATAAGCGGTGTAAATGTAGCCTTAACATATCACATGCAGTTAGGAAACAATGGAAAATGTGTTTTTCTAGGTAAAAACAATCTCTGTTTAATTCACAATAGGTATAAGCCTCTAATATGTAGAAGTTTCCCCTATACTATAAAGTCTATAAACTATTACTTTGACCCTGCGGCTAAAATAGCTTTTCATAGAAGTAGCTATACAATATCTCTAGCATGTGAATTTATTAAGAAACATAAGAGCATGCTAGAACCTTATCTGAAAGATGAGTTTCTCATAAAAAAGTTTTTCGATGATGAAACACGGTATGCTAACCTTATGGAGAAATATCGTAGCATGTATCTTTTAGCTCTATCGTATCTTTGGAGAGTAGGATATGTGGATTTAGCGTCCGATGCAAGAACAGATCGTCCCTACGTTAACGCTTACGTTTTCATAAGAAGATATATACCTTATTTTGCGATCCGCCCGTACTAATTAATCCATGTGGGACCATGCTCTAATGCGGAATAAAAAATTTCCTTAGGATTTTTTCTTTCATAAAAATGCCCTGAGAGAACAATGTCAAAGTCTAGTGCAAGTATTTTCTCAATACTTTTTCTCCATTCTTCACCATTTGAAAACCATTCCTTTCTAAGTACACCTAAAAGATCTCCTATTGCAACAATGTTTTTACCAAACACTTGAAAGTATATGGATATGGACCCTGGAGTATGACCCGGAGTATGCATAATAGTAATGGAACTTCCATTCACATTTAATTCTTTATCCTTTCTTAAGGAGATCGTTACAGGAGAGGGAATAAATGATATATTTAACATATCGGAGGCTGTTCTACTGGTATTTCCTGTTCTCACAGCTTCGGCGTCAGCTTCATGCATTACTATAGGTAATCCAAGTTTATAGAACATATAAGCTCCACCAGCATGGTCTACGTGACAATGTGTCAATATAACATATCTTATATTTCGTCTAATGTCAATTCCTAATTCTAGAATATTTGAGAGCATATTTGCAAATCCTAAGCCTGTACCAGCATCTATGATAACGTATTCATTACCTATTTTAACCATATAAGAATAAGCATCATACGTATAAGATATTTCAGGACCACCAATAACATATATACCTCTTGAAATAGTTAACATCGGCATTTAATCTAAACCTAAGGTACCTCTATTTTAATAACATAAGATCCTATGGGAACATTTAAATCATTTGCTATAACTTCGCACTTAGCTTTTAATAAGTAGGCTACTGGTTTTTTAAGGAATTTTTCAGTGCTTAAATACTCATAATGTGCCATGCCTTTAGCAATTATCAGGTCTGCTGATAATATTTCGTCTAATGTTTCTCTAGATATTTCATCTATAAAAATACTTGATGCATCACTTTTTGTTTCCAAAAGGCGGGCCTTTTCATGAAAACCTAATTCACGGGCTTCTTTAAATGTTATATCATTTTGAAAACTTCCACTTTTAACGATAACTACAACGTCTTTACCTAAACTGGCCAACTCTTCTATGAGCAACTTATCAAATATAGCTTCTCCTGCGTTATCTAACAAATAAGCTATTTTCCTAGACTTAATAATGAGCTCCATGAGCTTTGGTATATTATTTAATGCTATATTCATGGTGCTTATTTCGGATGTTATCTGTTTAATATTATAATGGTATCCAGCGATTCCAAAGTCTAAAGCATTACCTAGTGTTGCTAGTTTTAGAAGAAAAATTGTTTTTTCATAGCCTTTAAGGGAATTTATATAATTGTTCATCTCTTCAGCAATTATAAGAGCTGTTTTATTGGCTAAAGACTTTTCTTTAACATAGGGGTCACTGAATCCTGAGAGCTTTTTAAGAATACGGAATGCTTGAGTAGCTAATCTTGTCATATTAATTTCAGGTGTTGTATAGTGGGCTAAATATTTGATAATATGGTTTAGTATGTAGAATATTTTTCTATCGTCTAATGGTAGCATGTTAAGCTCTCTAACTCTAACGGCAATAATACAAGGTATGCATTTAACATTCATCTTAACCATATAAATCCCTTAGATAAATAATTCATCAATGTTGCAATCAGAATTTAGCCTGTTCTTCATCCTTAAACGTCAGCTCGTGGTCCTTTCATCAACTGCTTCGAGTTTACTGATTAGTTTTTTCGCGATTTTAAGTATTTCTCTTGCACCGTCGCTTTCTGGGTAAAGTTCTACATAAGGCTGTCCTTTATCGTTTGCCTCGTTTATTTTAGTATCTACTGGTATCTTGCCTAAAAGTTCCACACCAAGCTTTTTAGCTAACGTTTCTCCTCCTCCCTTACCGAACAAGTATTCTATATGGCCACATATGGGGCAGCGATAATAGCTCATGTTCTCAACAACACCTAAAATCGGGATATTAAGTCTTTTACCGAAAGTAGCAGCTCTCTTAACGTCTAGTAAAGAAACCTCTGAAGGTATAGTTACTAAAACTATTCCATCAAGACCGGGAGTTTCATGGGCAACGCTTAAAGGCTCATCACCTGTACCTGGGGGCAAATCAACTATGAAGTAGTCTAAATCACCCCAGTTTACTTCAGCTAAAAGCTGCCTAATAGCAGTAGCTTTTAAAGGCCCCCTCCAGATGATCGGTGTTTCATCACTTGAAAGCATAAAATCTAAGGAAAGAACCTTAATACCATGTTTAGCTACTACAGGTTCAATACCTTTAGGTCCAACACGTAAAACATTCCCTCTAACACCTAAAATCTTGGGTACGTCAGGGCCATGAAAGTCAGCGTCAAAGATGCCTACTTTCCTGTTTAACATAGCTAAAGCTACGGAAAGATTTGCTGCAATAAAGCTTTTTCCAACCCCTCCTTTACCACTCATGATAACTATTTTATGTTTTATTTTCTTAAAACGTTCAGCAATAACTTTACGTTGTGCGCTAATAACTTTATTGAAACCTGAAGAAACCATTAAGTTACACCCTTTTACCGTAGTAGGTGAAACTAAACCTAGTATATAAGAGCTATGATAAGTAAAGGTATGATATAGGCGATGAATTTTTGTATAAGAAACAAACATACAATTTTTCCAATGTTATACGCTATTTTATTAAGTAAAGAAAGCCCTTTACTTCCTAAAGTTTTTAGGTTTAAATCTATGCGGTAAAAGTAAAGACTGCCTTTGCTTAAATCACTAAGAGCATTTTTAATCGCTAACATGGTGTTAGCTATTATGTGTTTTCTACATGGGCTTGCTCCTACAGGTACATAGACGTGTTTTCCTGTAATCATACCTGTTCTTTCATGGTTATCGGTAGTTATTAGCTCAACATATTCTATACCTAGTTCTTTAATTTTGGAAATAACTTCTTTCCTAAAGTTCTCTAACGCATTATTGCCGTCTACTATTGCTAATGCCAATATTTTTTCTCCAGATTTTATAGCTAAAGCTTGGATTTTATTTGAACATAAGTCAGGGCATTCTAAAAGATTATTATCGACAGCCTCACCTATGCCTATTTCTAAAGGATATTTGCGTAGTAGCCTGCTATTATCATTAATACTACTATAAATTAGCTTATTAAACATCTCAATTTCTTGCTCCATAAATCTTAATTCGTTCGGAATACTATTGTGTGCTTCAACTATGAAAACATCTTTTAATCCAAACTTACTTATGTAAGACTCTATCTTTCTACTTAATGTTTCAGGTAGGTCGTCTATACCATTACTGCTTTTAAATAAAATAAACATGGGGGCATGTTCAAAGGGAATATGGAAGATGCCATAACCGTCGGCCACATTACATGTTATTAAGCCTATGGATTCTATCTTTACTCCAGCATCCTCTTTAATTTTCTTTATTACTTTATTTTTTACATGTTCTAGCTCTATTGATGATGTCAAGTCGTTAACATGAGTTGTTGTAGTGTGAAGAATGATAGTAGGTACCTTAAACTCCCTTTCTAAAGCATTTCTTAGTACCGAAATATACTTGGAACTTCCCGCATTCCTAAATGGTCCCGAGTGAATAAGTGATGTTAAGATTATGCCTTTCAACATGCCTTCTTTAACTATAGTGTATGCTTTTACCCATAGACTTTTTGTTTCCGAGAACTTCTTGAGTATTCTTTCAAAGTATGAAGGATTATGTGCAAACCATAGCTCTAAGAAGCTTCTGGCAAGCAATATACTATTAGTTTTTAATACTATGTTCGTACTCCAATAATGTGCTTTAGCTAAGAAAAAACATAGTAAGGATGAGGAAAACACTAGTATCAAAGTTTTAGATAACATTGTTAAGTTCAAGTAGCCGTAGAGAAACATTAGTGAAGTAATATAGTATGCTATTATAGCTAATGAAGCACCAAACAGTGCTTTAACGTTATTTTCAGGTATAAGTAGTATGTAAAGAATAAAGGATGAAGCAATATATGATATCAGAAAAGGTGTTTTAATATTGAATATAACTGTAAGTAGCATATCTATGAACAAAGATAAACCAGTAATAAATATTATTAGAGTTAAGAATCTACGGTGATAGTTAATTTTAGCAATAATAGTGCCTCTTAAAACCAAGTACAATAGTAAATGAGAGATAAACATTGCGGGAAACGAAGCTAAGAATGTGTAATTTCTGGTAAACAGAATTAATGAATACAGTAATATTTCTAAAAAATATATGAGAAGCAGTATTGTATGTTTAGGTGTTTTAAAGAGAAATTTAGAATAATATTTTGAAATAGCTTTTTCTATGTTTCCATACATTACTATTCCTCATTAGAGCAATAGTTATTACTTTAATGCTTCAGGCAGCTGAACAATAACATCTACTGGTATATTTATTTCTTTCTTCCATGCTTCACCTATACCTACTAATATTACAGCACCACTTATTATCGCTTTAACTTTCTCAATAATTTTCACCATTGTTCTAAGAGTTTTACCTGTTCTAACAATGTCGTCAACTATTAGAACTTCATCTTTTCTTTTAATCATTCTCTTAGGAACATAGAATGTTATTATATCAGCTGAGGGTCCTATATATGATCCTTCAATATAGTCTATTACGTTAATGTTTCTTGTTCTTCTAGCTATAACTAAGGGTACCTGAAATGTTAAGGCTATTGCTGTAGCGAACGGTATACCGTTTACAGCTGGTGCTAATACCTTCGTAACTCTTTTACCTGCAAAAAGCATGTAGACATGTTGAGCTATATACTGTAGCATATATGGGTCAGAGATTATCTGAGATAAATCTACAAATCCTTCACCAATTACCTCAAGTTTTTCTAGAATGAGCTTTCTAATATCAACCATTTTATTTAAGGCATGCCATATTCTTTCCGCTTGATCGTAGCTCGGAATGATTGATCCTTTAATGTATCTGCAAAGAACGGTTTCAGGAACACCTGTAATTGACGATAGCTCCTTATAAGAAAACATTCGCTTTAAAAGCTTTAGCCTTTCAATAACCATTAGACGAAATCTAAGTGCTTCATATTTATCTGCTGAAACGCTCATAAAGTCCAACCCTGCTATAGTTTTGCTATAATTTTTAATTACCGGTTTAAAAATTTTTTTAGGTTCTATTAAATGGAAAAACTAAATATATTGATCATAATCATTATTTCCTTCGGGTCTATTTTTCCTGCGATACAAAAATTCTTCTACCTTAGCTTCCTTGGCCTTCAAATATTTAACAAGCAAGCCAGCCTCCTCAGAATCCCGTGCTAAAGCAAGTGCCTTAAGAGGTAGGACCTTAAATTTCTTACCGCAATACGTGCATGTCTTAGTTTTCTGATGTAATTTAACAGCCAATATACCCTTACAGTAAGGACACTTTACTATTTTGTAAGTGCTCATATTATTCGCCTTAAAAGGCTATGTTTACAAACGTTTATACCGGTTTTGTCGTATAGATATTTACGGATGATTAAGGGATTAAGTGCTGAAAATATGATGAAAGACCCACGCAATGACATTACTAAAGCTTCAGCTTTCTCTCTTTAAGATCTGTTAATAATTCCTTTACAACCTTGCCTGTAACTGCAGGATCCGCTCTACCTTTAGTATACTTCATAATTTGCCCTATAAGGTAGTTTATTGCTTTCTTATCTTTCAACGCATCAAAAGCTGCTTTCTTATGTTCTCTAAATATCTTTAAAGCTATTTGCCTTATGATCTGTTTGTCTGAAATTTTGAGCAATTTTCTTTCTTTCACAACTTGTGAGGGACTTTTACCTGAAACTATTATTTCAGGTAATATTGTCTTGGCTATCTTAATACTTATAATTCCATTATCAAGTAGCTTTAAAAGCTCGGCTATGTCCTTTGGTTTTGCTTTCACGTTGTCTAGTTCTAATCCTTTTTCATGAATCCACCTAAGAAAATCATTAATTATCATGTTTGCTACTTTCTTAGGATTTCCTTTATAGAGTTTAACTGTTTCTTCGAAGAAGTCAGCTAATTTTTTGTTAGATATTAAAACTGATGAGTCATAGTATGGAAGACCATATTCTCTTTGAAACCTTTTAAGTCTTTCATCTGGGAGTTCAGGCATTTGCTTAGCAATTTTCTCGATAAACTCTTCTGTAATTATTATTGGAGGTATATCTGCTTCAGGAAAATACCTGTAATCTTGTTCCTCTTCCTTTACCCTTAACGGTACAGTAACTTTTCTTACATCATCCCAATGACGGGTTTCACTTTTAATACTTAACCCTTTTAGCAGTGCTTCTTTCTGTCTTAATATTTCATACATTAATGCTTTTTCTACATCCTTTATTGATCCTATGTTTTTGACCTCTACTCTACCTCCTCCAGCAACAGAAATGTTGGCATCTGTCCTGACTGCTCCTTCTAACCCGCAATCGCAAACATCTAGGTGTTCAAGAATAGATCTAAGCTTCTGCAGAAACAGTCTAGCCTCAGCCGGAGTTTCTATATCGGGTTCTGTAACTATTTCTAGTAAGGCAATACCGGCTCTATTATAATCTACAAGCGTATAGGGACTTGTGATTATTGAGCCTGTAGGATATACTAGTTTACCAGGATCTTCCTCAATATTTATACGCCTTATTCTAACAACTTTTTCTTTATCGCTAGTGCTTAGCTTAAGGTAGCCGTTAACGGCTATTGGTGCACCTCCTGCTCTATCATATTGTGTTATTTGAAAGTTTTTGGTCATATCCGGGTAGAAATAGTGTTTTCTAAAGAACATTACTTTTCTATTAATTTTACAGTTTAATGCTAAAGCAACCATTACAGCGTATTCTATAGCTTTACTATTTACTTTAGGTAGGGAACCAGGTAAACCTAGGCAAACAGGGCACACATAAGTGTTCGGCGGTTTTCCTCTGTAATCTGAAGGACATGAACAGAAGAGCTTTGTTTTAAGCTTAGTAAGTTGAACATGAACCTCCAAACCTATTTTAACTTTAAGTTTTTCCATAACATCACCTCATAGAGGTGCTATTAAGTTTCTTAACCCTATTTTATCTTCGAAAATCCTGCTAATCTTAAGCAGTAATTCCTCGTGTAAAGGAGGTGTCATGATCTGTAAACCCACGGGAAGGTTGCCTGCAAAACCTGCAGGAATAGATATGGCGGGAATTCCCGCAAGATTAGCGGAAACTGTTTCGATATCACACATGTACATAGCTAAAGGATCTTTTATTTTCTCCCCTATTTTGAAGGGTAATATAGGCATTGTTGGACCTACTAAAACATTAAATTTCTTAAATGCCCTCCTAAAGTCGTTTAAGATAAGCGTTCTTACTTTAAGGGCTCTAAGATAGTATTGGTCAAAATACCCAGCGCTTAAAGCGAAAGTTCCCATTATTATTCTACGTTTTACTTCTAAACCAAAACCTTGTGCTCTGGTTTCCATATATACTTTATTCCAATCACCATCTATTTTAGCCCTAAAGCCGTATCTTACACCATCATATCTTGCAAGGTTAGAACTAGCCTCAGACATAGCTATAATATAGTAAGCTGGTAAAGCGTATTTCAGTGAAGATAAACTTACTTCCTCTATCTCTATTCCTTCGCCTGAAATTTTATCCAAAGCTCTGAGTATAACTTTCCTTACCTCGTCGGACACGCCTTTACCCATCATTTCAACTACTAAACCCGCTTTTAACGATCCTTTGATATGATATGGATTGCTAAGCGAATACATGTAGTCAGGTCTAGATCCAGGTATCGATGTTCCATCATTCTCATCATACTTGGAAATTACGTTGAGAAGTAATGCAACATCTGTAACATTTCTAGCCATAGGCCCTATTTGTTCAAGACTATTAGCATAGGCTATTAAACCGTATCTGCTAACTAAACCATATGTCGGCTTTAAACCTACAGTAGCTGTGAATGCTGCTGGACATCTAACAGACCCACCAGTGTCTGAACCTAAAGCTAAGGGAACTATTCCCGCTGCTAAAACAGCCGCGCTACCTCCAGAAGACCCTCCTGGAACTCTCTCCAGATCCCAAGGGTTTCTCGTAGGTCCAAAGTAGCTTGTTTCAGTAGAAGATCCCATTGCAAATTCGTCCATGTTTGTTTTACCTATTATTATAGCTCCCTCTTTCTTAAGCAACTTTACTACGGTAGCATCATATGGCGGAACATAGTTTTCTAGAATTTTAGAACCACATGTCGTTCTAATACCCTCAGTTGAAATATTATCCTTAACCGCAACTGGAATCCCGAAGAGCAGCCCCTTTGCTGTACCTCTTCTAATTTCCTTTTCCTTATTCCCTGCCTCTTTAAGAAGATCATTTCTGCTTCTTAAAGTTATGAATGCGTTCACTTTATTTTCAAGTTTCATTATCCGTTCATAAACTTTATCTATAAGGTCCACTATTGATATTGTGCCCGACAAAATGAGTTCTCTAAGTTCATTTGCTGGTTTAGAAAGAATATCCATATCATAGCACCTAAAGTATTCTTGGTGCTTTAAAGAATCTCTCCTCCTTGGAAGGAGCATTTTTTAAAGCCTTATCCGGGCTTAAAGGTTTCCCTGGCTTATCTTCCCTAAAAACACTAACCAGCTCTATAACGTGAGTAGTTGGTTCAACATCTTTAACGTCGATTTCACCTAATCTATTGAAAAACTCTATTATTTTAGCAATATCGTTAATCAATAATTTTCTCTCATAATCGCATAACTTTACTCTGGCAAGCCATGAAAGATGCTCCAATAATTTTTCCATATTCTTTACCCTAGTAGACAACTTTACCACACTCTAAAATATCTTGAAGAAAACTAAAATTTAAGAATGCTAGGACAACGTTGCTTTTTGCCGTGTTTTTACATAGTAAGTAACCATAGTTCCCCGCTTTCGCCAAAGGATATATTTATATCACCTTTGTCACTCAAGTATACTAAATAATCTATTAGATCTTCGTATGTGATGTTTAACTCTTTGGATATCATCTTTATAATACCTGTTTGCATTAAGGGAACCCATGAGATAGGTATTTTGGTTTTCGTAATATAATCTCTTTTAACTTTGTAAGCTTTTTCACGGATTTTAGAAACAATTATGTTCTTTAACTTATCTAGTTCAACAACCACCGTACATGGTCTTAGCATGTTAGCATACTTCCTAAACACTTTATAAGAGCAAAGCACAGTGTCATTGTCTATAACGTATTCAAACCCATCTAACATGAAACGTGGAGGTAAAGTTACGTTTTCAATATTTATTTCCCCTTGAACCTTAATTTTCACTCCACAGTATCTGATAAAGACTTTACCGTTAACGTGTTTTTCATCTTTAGCTAAAAAAATGGAAACAGGTACTCCTTTACTCTTAAACTTATTATTTACTTTATTTAGAATATCAGTGTATTCTTTTTCAATCTTTTTAATGTAATCTAGGCAATTGTAAAGTTTAATTATCAATATTCCTTCACTCCGAAGTTTTAAAAATAATAGAGTGTAGATAAAGTTTTAGGTTAAATTAAACACGCAAGGAACATGTCATGTTTAAAATTTCAATTAGAGAATTAAAGAACATGCTAAAACAGTATGTACCAAAGGACTACTATATACTTTGGGTTTTAGAGGAAGCAATATATAGAGGTAGCAGATATTTAGAACTCTTCTATAACGTAAACCCTATAGTTTCACTAACACTAGAGATAAACACGGTATCCGGAGAGGAAGTTAACGTTCAAGGTATTAAAGTAATTGTGCGTAGAGAAAATGCTGAAAAACATAGGGTTCAATGGAATAAAGTGCTTGTAGACTTGAGGAACAACCTATTAAAAATATCTATACTTTATAGGGAAAGTGAAGACCAGATATATGCTATAATAGATGTTAAGGACAGTATACAAATGAATAATGTAGTTAAGGAGATAACACATAAACTTAGAGATTTAGGGTTCAAAATACCTGAAGAGATTAAAATAATAGGATATGATTATATGGAGTGAAAAAGTATTGTCAATATACTTTGAAATTAAAAAATGGTTAGACAAGGAGGAGTACGAGAAACTTCTCACTATAGCAGACTATTTAGGGTGGAGTAGGGAAAGAGGTTCAAAATTTGTCATAAACTTTGATAAAATACATCGAAACAATATGGATTTTGATGAAGTAGTCTCAATACTTGAAGAGCTAGGAGTATTCTTAAATAAGAAATCATTAGAGAAAATAAAAGAACGCATTCTATCAAAGAGAACAATTAAACTGATCTGGGATAGAGATAAAGTTGTACTTCAGACTCCTATTTATCTCGGTGAGAAATTTAAGGAAATAAAAAACTTCGTTATATACGACAGATACTTAAAGAAAATTTATGTCAAACCCTTATACTTTTTTGACCTAAAGAGAAAGCTCAGCGAAATAGGTTTAAGAGTTATAGATGAAACAGGTCTTTCTGAAACGCTTAAATTGCCATTCACTATAGGACTTAACGTGGTTTTAAGAGACTATCAACTTGAAGCTTTAAATACGTGGCTTAGTAAGGGAGCTAAAGGCATCATAGCTTTACCTACAGGAGCAGGAAAAACTGTAATAGCTGTAGCTGCTATAGCAAAGCTTTCTGAAAGAACATTAGTAGTAACTTACACTAAGGAACAAATGTTCCAATGGAGAGAAATGATAACTAAGTTTACAAGTATAGGAAGAGATTATATAGGCTTATATTATGGTGAGGAAAAAAGACTATCACCGATAACGATATCTACGTATCAAACAGCATACAGACACATTAATCTCCTAGCAAAATATTTCTCGTTTCTAATAATCGATGAATGTCTTACTGGAGACACATTAATTATCATGGATGATGGAGGAATAAAAGAGTTAAAAGATATAAAGAATGGTGAAAAAGTTTTTGGAGGCGTAGTATCAAATAAGTTCTCAAAGAGAAGTAATGATCTATACTACGTTAAATCTTCTTTCACGGATCTTATTGTAACCGGAACCCATCCTCATATTGTAGTTAGGAGAAGAAATAAACACTTAAAACAATGGTACAAAGTAACAGTGAATGATATCACTGTTATACCTACCTATGAACTTAGAGTAGGTGACTGTTTCCTAGTTCCTGAGAAAATACCTCATGTAACAAAGAGAAACTGGAAACCAGAACAGCTAAGATTTGTTGCACTCATAGCCTGCGATGGCCATATAGAACGTGAAAAACCTATAGTTAAAGTTGCAGTTAAAAAGCATGGTGAAAAAGAGTGGATAAGAAAAATCTTTATCGAAGGAGTAAAGGCTTTTAATATACGTGAGCCTATCCGCGAATTTGTAAATAGTCGAGGAGACTATACTATTTTCTGCAACTCGCCGAAACTGGTACATATATTAACAAAGGTTTTTAATATTCCACGAGGAAAAAAAGCTAACACTATCGATATCTCTAATGAAATATTTTACTCGCCTCTTGAATCTATTAAGGCATTTATTGAAGTATGTTTTTCATGTGAGGGTTGGCTGGCGAAAGAACGGACTGGTAGTAAGAGACTATACTTTGCTTGTACTTCAAGAAAATTTGTTAATAAATTACAACTTTTGCTTAAAAAGTTTGCTATACATAGCGGGTTTACAATTAAGAGAAGAAAAGAAAAGAAACATAATAGCTTGTACCAACTCTATATAGGGAACTTAGATTTTAATAGGGCTATGGAATTATTTAATTTCCCTAGAAAATCTCTAAATACAAGTGAACGTAATGTCGGCAAGAATATGAATGATAAGCTTGGATCTTTTAGATTAGCTAGAATAACTAAAATCGAAAAAATAAACAGCGAGACGGAAGTTTATGACTTTACATCAAATGGTTCGCATACATTCTTCGCAAATGGTATATGGACTCATAACTGTCACCATTTGCCATCAGATAAGTTTAGATATATAGCTATGAATTCTTTTGCGCCTAAGAGAATGGGGCTATCAGCTACTGTGGTAAGGGAAGATGGAAAGCATGAGGAGCTCTTCCCTCTTATGGGTGGTATCGTTTATTATAAATCGCCATCAGAATTAGCTGTAAGAGGCTATCTTGCTCCATACATAATATATCCAATAGAGGTAATGTTAACACCTAAGGAATATGAGAAATACAAGGAACTATATAAAACATACAGGGAACTTGCTGGCGGTGAAAAGTTTAGTGTAATTCTTGAAAAAGCAAAGAGCGGAAATATAAGAGCACAAAACGCGTTAAGGATACATAGTAAGTTAAGACAAATTGTTCATAAAGCGGAAAACAAGAAGAAAGCTGTAGAGAAAATTGTGAAGCTAGAACTCAAGAAAGGGAGCAAAATAATAATTTTCACACAATACGTTGACCAAGCCAAGGAACTAGGAAAACTACTTAATGTGCCTGTGCTTATAGGAGAAACTGAAACTAAAAAAAGACAGGAGATTTTAAGAGATTTTAAGGAAGGCAAAACACGTGTCCTTGTAGTTACAACAGTTGGTGATGAAGGACTAGATATACCGGACGCTAACGTAGGAATCATTGTTACAGGTACGGGTTCTAGAAGACAGTTTATTCAAAGACTCGGTAGGCTATTAAGACCTTCAGAGGGTAAGGAAGCTAGGCTCTATGAAATAATAGTCAGAGGCACTCTTGAGGAGCTACAGTCAAGGCGGAGAAAGAGTTTTGATTTAACCGAGATTCTCTTCAAATAATTTTTGAGATATTCTTTCTCATTTACTCATTTTCTGCGTTGATATTATATCTTCTGGTTTACAAATAGATATGGCTGCGTAGGGTTTTCCAGCAACTCTAACTACTTTAATGTAAACTATTTTATCAGGATTTTTCAAACTAACTTTTCTATCTATGTTTTTAGCAATATAGTCTATTGACTCTCTGCTTCGTGCTTCAATAAGCCCTCCTTCGTCTGTTACCTTAAGTAAATGGCCTTCAAGAGTTATTCTAAATGTTTCATTGGACCCTATTTTTTCATTAGCTAAGTCCCATACCACTTTAGCTACGTCTTCAAGAACCGGAGAATACACTAAGTCTACGGGAATTATTCTTAAAATATTAGTGAACTTAGGATCTATATTTTCTTTAACGGTTTTAACCGCATCGTACGGATCCATACGTGTAGTTCTAACTAAAACTAAGGACCTTTGCTTCCAAACAACGTAAACGCCGCCAATGTACTGTGTTAGCTCCTCTATGGCTGCCTCTTCTCTTAAAGCATATGTAGACATTATCAGGTTAAATCTCGGCTCAACCAAAACTTTTAACCTCCACATAGAACTTAGAAGGAACAGTTTTAAAATACTATCCTTAACAAAGTACTATAGCGAAGAAGGGCTACAAGATGGTTAAGAAAGACTGTGAAATATGTAAAAATCATAGAGCAAGATGGTTAGTTGAATTGAAGGATCTTAGGAATAATAGGAAATTTAGAGCTAAAATATGTGGTATATGTAAGTGGAAATTATGGCCTAGTCCAAGAAAAACAAAGGAGATTATTGTAGTACGCGTAATAACAAATGTGAGAGGCGGTAAAAGAAGAATTACACAACCACATATTGCTAAGCATGGTCAGAGAGGTCGGTGATCCGCATTAAACTCAGTATGTTTCAACTCATCATCCCTACTTAAAATGAACATATGTGAATTTTAGTTTTTTAAGTATTCTCTCAGCAATTTTACTTTTTATACTTTCATCTATTTTACTTGCTGTCTCTATAAGTAGTCCTCCATCTCCTGAAAAGTAAATATTTATGTTCTCTACATTAACTCTCCTACTACATTGTTCTATTATTGATAATATGTAATCTCGAACCATTTTAAAAAATCCTTTCTCATCTATTATACCAATACAGTAAAGCAATGCAATATTTCGTGGTGCTTTATTTAACTCCAGAGTGTTACTCTTAATGTTAAGTACTCCTATTGTTTCAAGCAACCTAGCATGCCTCTTAACAACATTTTTACCAGTAAGCATAACATGAGATAACTCATCGATGCTGTTCACACCCCAAACAATATATTTTAACATCTTTACCCGCTGGCTGTTTATGTACTTTAAAAACGAAGGATCTATATCAGACAATATGCCACCCGTTCGCTCAAGTTAAAAAAATTTAGTATTACCTATTTTAATATTTGCAGAAATAACTTAAAGATGCAATCTAACTTGTGTACTGGACATGTAAAGCAATATATTAGCAAGCAGCTTCTCCGTGTGAGAACCAGCTTGAAAATGCAAATAAAGAAATACAGCATTGTTAGAGATATCCTCAATAAGTAAAGGGTATTCATTATTTGCTAAGACCAAGGGTTCTAGGTACCTGTTGTGACACTTATGTAGCTGAATCCTCGTACCTAAAAGCTTCTCATATACCTTGTTAAAATTCACGCCATATACTAAGGTGTGCCATGGCTTTTTAACATATATATTCTCTACAGAAACTTTTTCCTCTAAATAAAAATACTTTCTAAAAATTTCATTATTGTTATAAGAAAAGACCAGAAAATTATTAAGCGTAGAAATGTTTGGATAATCCTTATCTGGACTTACGTTAAATCCCATACTTAATACTGTTTCAGTGACATTCTTAGGTACATTTTTAAATTTACCAATACACAGAAACTTTAACTTTCTACCCTTAATCCATAATCTTTCATGAGAATACGCCATATTTACCCCATGTTTTTCTGCTACTTGTAAAATAAGATCTAAGTCTTCACTTTCAGATATAGGTATTATTAGAGTGTTTATTCCGAAACATCTCGAGAACCATTTATATGAAGATGAAATTATTGTTTCTTTAACCTTAAGTGTAAATGGTTCTAGAGAATAGTAAACCTCGTATCCTAAACTAAACAGTTCACTTATAGCTTTCATAACACTTACTATGCTTTGCTGATAATTTAGCTCCGTAGGCACAATTACTATAGCATAATATGGCAAAGATTACCCCTTGTTTAGGTTTTAGAATAAAGCTTAAAATTTTGTTCTCAAAGTAACTGTGGGTGTTTTAAAAATGAAACATCATGTACAGCCGTTTGAGAAACCCATTATTCTCGTCCATGGTGGTGCGGGGAGTTTTGGTAGGAGGAATTTTAAAGAATATAGATCATGCTTAAAAGACGCAGTAACTAACGGTTATGAAGCTTTACTTTCTGGAAGCGCTATCGAGGGTGTTGTTAAAGCTGTTAAGATAATGGAAGATTGCGGACATATGAATGCAGGAATAGGTTCTGTGCTTAACCTTCATGGATACGTTGAAATGGATGCAGGAATAATGGACGGTAAGACCATGAGAGCAGCGGGTGTAGCTTTAATTAGAAAAATAAGAAACCCTATACTTTTAGCTAAAGCTATTATGGACCATACAGACCATGTACTTTTAGCTGGTGATTTTGCAGAGAAATTGGGAGAGAAACTAGGGTTAGAAACATACGATTTCGCACCGCAAGAAGACAAGAAAAGAAAGTATAATGAACTTTATTCAAGGCTCCTCAAAGGAGATATTAAACATTTACGAAGAATAAGTGAACTTGTGCAAAAATATAAGGATATAGCTTATGGAACAGTGGGTGCTGTAGCTTTAGATAGGGAAGGAAGATTAGCAGCTGCTACTTCAACAGGAGGATACTGGTTAAAATTACCGGGAAGAATAGGGGACACACCTATAGTTGGTGCAGGATTCTATGCAAATAAGAATGCTGCTGCTTCATCAACAGGTATTGGAGAATACATCTTAATAGCAGGTTTATGTAGAAAGGCCGTAGAGTTCGTAGAAGCCGGTTTAAACGCTACCTCTGCAGCTGTTAAAAGCATAGAATATATGTCAGCATTTTTTGGAGAAAATACAGCAGGGTTAATAATTGTAGACTTCCGTGGATACGTAGGTGCAGCATTTAATACTAAGGGTATGGGAAGAGCGATGCTTAGTAAGTCGCATAGAGAACCAGTAATAGCTATATTTAGAGACGAACCATTTATTTAAACCAAATAAAGTAATTATTTACGATAGAGAAAAAGCTATGATGAAGCTCGTAAGGGTTGAGATCTAAAAGTAATGATTTAAAACCGGGCTCTGAGCGTGTGGGTGCCTTGAAACTTAATAAAAGGCTTTTATCAACATATTTCATACTATACTTCTCTTTTGGACAAAGAACATTCAATATAGGTGAAGCATTAGACACACTCACTGTTTTTTCAAGTAAAAAGATAGCTATTAAGGACGTAAAGAGATTATGGAAAATGGGTTTCTTAGAAAAGATGAATAAATATTCGTTTAAAGTATTAAAACCTGAAGAAGCTTTTGTAAAATATTTACTCAAGTATATGGCTTCTAGAATTTCTAAAAGAATGAAAAGCATGGGTATTGAAAGTGAAGTTAGAGCTGTAGAAAATAAGCTTATTGTAAAGCTTAAGAAACCTCTTTCTTTTCCTTCGTCTCAGTTAATAGCATTTGAAAAACTTTAGACATCTTCCGCTCTAAAATTTTTTTACCTTCAGAATTCATTTTCTTAACATCTGTAGTAATAACTATTTCATGTTCTATACGGCCAAGAAAACTGGTTAACGGTATATTTCTCTGTTTAGGTTCATTTCTGCTTTCTTTTTCATTATTTAAACCTAGTTTCTTCCTATAGTACCTACATGTTTTCCAGTACTTTCTACATCTAGACGCACTAACGACAGCATACGCTAGTTTAGGAGGAACCACAGTACATTGGCCATATTTATAGTAGGGACATATGTTATGCTCTACCACATTATCCTCCTACAGTAACTAAGTTCCAATAGGTTTGTTTAAAGAGATATTGGTATATAGGATAATAGATAATACTTTAGGGTATTACCATTAAGGTTATGTAAAGATTTAAGTAGTAAAAAGTGGTAAGGGTTTCTCAGATTCCCTCTACTGGTGTAGTTAGTGTGTCTGAAGAGAAAAAGAAAATAGCAATATATCATGGTGAAGCTAAGATAGGAGAAATTTTAGGAAGCTTCACCCAAATACAGTTAAAACCTGAGGACTTTACAAGCCCTATAGCATTACAGATGGCTCTTTCTAGAATATATGAAGCTTTAATGAAGTCTCTAGAGGCAGGACCTAAAAAGAAGTACGTTGCCGAAGTTAGATTTAAGGACTCATTGGGTAACCCTGTATTTTTAGCTGTTGATTTGGGCGAAACACCTCCGCCGTTTAAAAGTAAAGAAGTCAAAGCAAGAATACTAATTGAGCTTTTTGAAGAAGAATAGCTTTATTTCGAGAGTTAATGTGGAAACAAATAAAGAAGGGACATGGCAAAAGAAAACATGTACTTTTAGCTTACTGTTACCACGTTATCGCCGGTTATTTCCTTACTATCGTTATTTCTATTGTTGAAACTCTGGATTGTCTGCCGTCAGGGCTTTGTATTGTCTGGCTTCCTATTTTAATGTCTTTAACGTCTACTTGGCCTGCTAAAAATCTGTTTCTTACTATCTCTACTGTATCCACGGCCTTGCTTATCGCCCTACCTCTAGCCTTTACTACGACTTCATCAACGCCTTGGTTTAATAGAGTCAATGTTGCTAAGACATAGTTCATTACTGGTTTTTTACCAACTAAAACTACATTACTTGGAGTTGGTTGCGCTTGCTGAGACATAGCTTGTACCCCTAAATACTTTAAAATCTTTTTAGCCTTCTAGACAGTACCCTAGTTCTTACATATAAATTTTATTCTTAAACTACTTAGAGGAGATTATTGAGAAATTTCGTGTTTCGATATAGCTTTCTAGAGGAGATTTAAACACTATAGGTATGTTGTTTAGAATATCGGTGGCAGTAAGTCTTTCACCAAGTTCTTTATAAGCTAAGTCGCCTGATACGCCGTTAACAAAAGCAGCTATATATGCCGCTTTAAATGGATTAATCTTTCTCGCAAGCAATGTCGCTGCTATTCCTGTTAAGGTATCTCCTGTACCGCCAACGCTCATTCCTTGGTTTCCTGTTCTATTTAGTTTTAAGGAATCATTATACACTATAATGTCAACAGGGCCTTTAAGAAGAACTACGGCATTATATATTTTAGATATCTCAGTAGCAACGTTAATCCTATCATTAAGGGAATATACATCCCTGTGCGATTTGAGCAGCATTAAGGCTTCTCTAAGGTGTGGTGTTAGAATGGTGCTGCCCTTTAAATCTGCGCGGCCATGCTCTGCGAGTATTTTAAGAGCATCAGCATCTAAAACCATAGGTTTATTTGCCTTAGTGATTTCATGTATAAGTTCGATGACAGCTTCCTTAGTTTCATCAGCTAGCCCTAGGCCGGGTCCCATAACTATGGTATCGACCCTATTTATAAAGGCTTTTAATTCATTTAAAGCCTTTACATTAAGGTTAACACCGGGTAGCTTCTTGACTATTAAGTTAGGTGAATATGAAGAGATAACGTAAGCTACACTTTCAGGTGCAGCTACAAAGGCTAGATCTGCTCCAGACTTTAAAGAGGCTAATGCCGAAAGCGCAGGGGCTCCACTATAAAGCTCAGAACCGCCAATTACAAGTACTCTGCCTCCCATACCCTTATGAGCATCTTTAGGCTTAGCTGGCACTTCGTAAATTACATTACCCGGTCCCACATACAAGGCTGTTTCAGGAGGTATCCCTATTTTTACAATCACTATTTCTCCTGCGTACTCTTTAGCTTTCAAAAGACCATATTTAACGTCATGAAAAGTTACAGTTAGATTAGCCCTAACACAGTCTCCTACTATTTCGCCAGTATCCGGGTTGAGGCCTGAAGGTACGTCTATAGCTACTTTAAACCCCTTACTCCTGTTGAACATTTCTATAGCAGACTTTATAGGCTCTCTTAATGGAGGCTTTACTCCAACACCTAAGAGACCATCAATTAAGACATCGGCTTTTACAGTTTCTAAAGCGAAAGTTCCAGATTTAAATATTCTAACCGTTTTATCCATGGTACTTAGTATCTTTAAGTTGTCTAACGTATCTTTGTTTGTAATGTCATTTATACTGTAAAATAATAGTACATCAACATTATACCCATAGCCTGCCAGCTGTCTAGCAACAACAAAACTATCTCCAGCATTACCACCCTTACCTGCAAAAATTACGGCCTTTCCTTTTCTACCAAGCCTGTCTACAATAATCTTTGCAGTAAGCGAACCAGCATTTTCCATAAGTATACGTGTTGAAACACCGAGAGCACAACTATTTATCTCTAGTACTCGCATTTCTTTAACAGTTATAGGCATAGTTACGGCCTCCTTCTTGCACGGTATTATTACCTCTTAAGTCTTATTTAAAGTAAGCTTCATTGACGAAGTATTTAGGTGTAGGGCTTGCCTTTTACTGTAATATGTAGAGTATGCCCTAATTGTGAGGGGGCTATTTCTTCTGAGAGACTTGAATTAGGCTTACCATGTGAAAAATGTTTACCTGCATGTGATCTCAGATATGAAGAATATTTAAGAGAGAAAGAGAAAATTAAATTCATATATGAAAAACTTCTCTTCAAGAACAAACTATTAAAGTTTAAAAAAATATACGATTTAGAGACCGAGTTTAAGGATTTTTTAAAGTTCTTTAAAACAATTACAGGTAAGACACCTTGGAGTGCTCAAAGAACATGGGCTAAGAGATTAATAAGAGGAGAAAGCTTTGCTATAATAGCACCTACTGGTGTAGGGAAAACAACTTTCTTAATGGTTTATAGCTTATATCATGTAGCTAAGGGAAAAGGGAAATTATACTTCATAGTTCCCACTAAGGTATTGTTAAAGCAAGTGTATAATGGTATATTGGACATCGTTAATTCATCCTCTCTTAACATTAAAGTGCTAGCTTTAGGCTGCCAGCAATATCATAGAGAAAAGGAAAAGGAAATTCTATCTAAGGGAGAGTTTGACATATTACTATCTACAGCAGCACAGCTATCTAGAAACTTTGATAAAATAGCTAAAAATAGATTTACATTAATCATAGTTGACGATGTAGATGCTTTACTAAGAAACTCTAAGAATGTAGATAGGGTTCTTCAGTTAATAGGTTTTAATAGTGATGTGATTAATAAGGCATATAGACTCGTACTTGACAAAATAGAGTTAGTTAAACTCTTAATGACCAATGCTCAGTACGACAAAATAGAGGAAAAGAAAAATAAAATAGCCAAATTAAGAAAGGAAATAGAAGACTATATTAAAGGACATAAAATAGGCCAGATAGTAGTAAGTAGTGCTACAGGTAGAAGTAAAGGTATTAAAGCTAAAATTTTTAAAGAACTTTTAAACTTTGAAGCGGGAACTGTTGTAGAATATATGAGGAATGTTGTTGATACATATGTTTACATGGATGATGATTATAAGAAGCAGATACTGGATTTTATTAAAAACTTAGGTCCCGGAGGCTTAATCTTTGTTTCTCAAGACCTAGGTATAAACGTAGCAAAGGATCTTGTGCAGTATTTAAATAAAGAAAACATTAAAGTCGCCTTAGCATCGTCTTCAAGAAGAGGATATGTTGAAAAGTTCATTAAAGGCGACGTTGATATCTTAGTTGGCGTTGCCAGTTACTATGGTGTTATAGTTAGAGGCCTCGACATACCGGATAAAATAAGATACGCTATATTCCTTGGAATTCCCAAGTTTCAAGTTGCTTTAGATAAGAGCTTGAATAATCCACTAAAAATACTGTCTATGCTTTTAGTATTGGAAGATATAATTAATGATGACAAAGATAGAATAGCCGGTTACATTAATAGGTTAAGAAAGATCATAGAAAAGATAAGCTATAAAGAATATAGGTTAATAATTAACTCGTTAAGAGAGAATATTGCATTAGAGGGGTTTCTAGAGAAAATTAGGCTTTTCCTGGTAGAGGTGAAGAATTATATTCTTAGTAAAGTTTGCATTGAAGATATAAAGCGTAAGGTTAAGGAAAACAACTTACTGATATTAAGAGAAATAAACGGTAAACTTTACGTTGTAGTACCTGACGTTATGACGTATATTCAAGCCAGTGGTAGAACATCGAGAATGTTTGCTAATGGTATGACGAAGGGATTATCTATAGTTATTGTAGATAGTGAGAAGGTTTTCAAGGCGTTCTGTAAGCAGCTAAAATACTACATAGATACATTTGAGATAAGGCTGTTAAGTCAGGTGGACTTAGAGAAGGTGGTAGCGGAAATAGACAAAGACAGAGAATTTGTTAAAAGCATTTTAGAAGGTAAAGTAAAAGCGGTTTTTAAAGATCCTATTATTTCAGCTCTTATGGTGGTGGAGTCACCAACAAAAGCTAGAACCATAGCCTCGTTTTTTGGAAAGCCGTCTAAGAGAAGACTAGGCAGGATCATGGCGTATGAGGTAATAATAGGGGATCCTATTTTAGGTACGAAGGACTATATGGTGACTATAGTAGCTACAAGAGGTCATATATTAGACTTAGTTTCTGATAATGAAATAGGATATCATGGTGTACTGGTAAATAATACTATAACACCCGTATATTCAACGATTAAACGTTGTAGAAGCTGTGGATACCAGTTTACATTAGATGAAAATGTTTGTCCTAAATGTGAATCATCAAGAATAATGGATTCTAAAGAAGTAATTGATATTCTCCGTAGGTTGGCACAAGAAGTTGATGTTGCCTTTATAGCAACGGATCCTGATAGTGAAGGAGAAAAAATAGCGTGGGATATTTATGTTCTTTTAAAGCCATATGTAGGGAAAATACACAGAATCGAGTTTCATGAAATAACTAGAAGAGCTATAGTGAACGCTTTAGCTAAACCTAGAGGTATTAATCTGAGACTTGTTGAGGCTCAGATTGTTAGGAGAATTGAAGATAGATGGATAGGATTTGAGCTATCAAGAAAACTATGGTTGTATTTTGGCAAACACTGGCTTTCAGCTGGAAGAGTGCAAACACCAGTACTAGGATGGATAATAAAGCAGCATGAAAAATGGAGGAAAACACGTAGATTATTTGTAGAATATGTTTTAGAAAATGGGTTAACGGTAAGGATAGACTACGATGTACATGTAAATAGGGCTATGATTAAAGACTATGCTAAGAGCAGTGCATTTATACTTATAAAGTCCAGTTTTACTGAGGAAATAAATCCACCGCCTCCTTACAATACTAATAGTCTGCTTTTCGATCTTTCAACGTATTATAGGATGGATACTAAGTATGCTATGAAAATTCTTCAGCAGCTCTTTGAATCAGGTCTTATAACATATCATAGAACAGACAGCATAAGGGTTTCAAATCAAGGCATAGAAGTTGCAAAAAGTTACTTAAAAGAAGTCTTTAATGATGAAAAACTGTTTAGTCCTAGAAAATGGAGTCCACATGGCGCTCATGAATGCATTAGACCAACAAGGCCGCTAGATGTTGAGCACTTGAGAAAAATGATTCTAACAGGTTCGATAAAAGTATATGCTAACCTTACATACGACCATTTTAAAGTCTATGATTTAATATTTAGACGTTTTATAGCGAGTCAAATGATTAAAGCCGTCGTTGAAAAAACCAGGTTGCACGTCAAGATAGGAGAGAGCGTGAAAGTTATAGAATTCGTTTCCAAAGTAATTAAAGAAGGATTCCTTAAAGTTTTACCTACAGCTGTTAATGAATCATGGCGTAGTATAAGCAAAGGTGATGTTTTAAAAATAGTTAACTATAGACTATGGAAAGGTTCTTTGGAAAGGCTCTATAGGCAAGGTGATGTAATAAAGTTGATGAAGGAAAAAGGTATAGGAAGACCTTCGACATATGCTAAAGTTTTAGGCACAATTCTTAAAAGAGGATACGTTATTGAAAGCAAAAACAAGTACTTAGTCCCTACAGCTATAGGTAAGAGTGTCTATTCTTATCTCTACAATAACTTTGAGCCTTTCGTTTCGGAAGAAACAACAAGACTGCTAGAACAAAACATGGAGGCAATAGAAAGAGGAGAACTAAATTACATTGATGTACTAAGAAACCTGCATGAAGAATTGCAGAAACTCGCCATGCTTGTCCCCACAAAAGCGGGGAAGGAAGCTGAGGTTTCATGGTAAAATTTATACCGTTAATACAGTAATTTAGTTCGTGGAAATAATGCCTAAAACAATTATAGTTACAGATGAAGTATTTGAAAAATTAGAACATTTAAGAGAACTTATTGAGAAAATATTTGGAAAGGAAGTAAGTATTAATGACGTTTTAAGATTTCTTATAGAAGCTAGAGTAGAACGCTTTGGTGACCTAATATATAGGGTTATGGAGAGAATAGACGTACTTGAGAAAGAGGTAAGTGAGTTAAAAAGGACTGTAGGTACAAGAAGAGGAGCAGCTAAGGCGAAACATAATAGATTCATAGAGTTCATGAAAGATGTTGTAGTGTACCCGATGGATAGAATTAAAGTTTCACGTGAAAGAGTAGAAAGGTTAATCTATGATGGAGTTTTGGACATAATATATGCTGCTGGAAAAGCGTACCTTGTATATAAGCCTAAGCTAAATGAGTTCTTAAGTAAATTACCATTGCCTTTAGATGAAGTTAAGAAGTTAAGTAGAGAAGAAGTTAAGTTATTAGAGGTTTTAAAAAGCGCAGCTTTGGTCTATCAAGATGTGACGACAAAAACTATAAAGAAGGTTTGAAGCTCAGACGGGATTACTTTACTTCATCGGGTATCCTCAAAGGATAGGGCATTCATCACCTATTCTATAATTTACCTAGTAAATTCTTTAACACTTTCTCACAAAGAATAAAGCTCTTTGCTGCTTTCTCAATAACGTTGTAGAATTTTTCTCTACTAATATAGGTAAAAAACGTGTGTGATACTGTTACTGTTAAGAAATAAGTAGTGGTGCATATAGTTTTTTCACCTATATATTTTAACATAATCTTACCTTTAACACCTGCTCTAGCAGGATAAATTTCAATAAATACTACACCATGAGTCGTCGTATGTAAACCCAAAATTCTAGCATAAGATTTCGGTGGTTCAATAAGCCAGCATTTAATATTTTCCACGTTCTTTAACTCTTTATATATTTTCTTAAGTTTTGTAGCAGAGAGATCATGTCTAGCCCTAGAGACTACTTGGTACTCAACATAGCTGCAGAATCTCTCAGCAATTTCAGGTATAATAGGATACATTTTAAGTGGAACAATAAGTCTAACTGTTCTCTCTTCTTCGTTAATTTCTACAATATTTAACCCATAATTTTTAGCCTCCTTTACAATTTTTGTAATCAGAATCTGGGGTTTTAAATTAGCAATTAAATGTATGTTCCTTGAAAATTTCATTTTAAACCTCCGACGGGGATAACTTCGTCATTTTTCAGTGTTTTTCGCGTTTTCTTCATCGGCTACTTTATGTTATGGTCAGACCTTCCACATGCAATCATTATTTCAGATCCGGGTTCATTCATCACTCCTGAGTATAGTTTGTAGAGCAAAAATATATTAATTTCCACAAAGTTTTAAATAAGATTAGTTAAGTTACATTCTGAGGTCAGCTGTTAATGAGGTTTAAAAGGTTCTTTATGCAATATGGTTTAAGCCAAACGCTTTTGTTAAGTTTCGCATTTGCAAATGCATTGCTTCCTCCAGGATATATAACCGTATTCATAGTTATCTACATTTTAATCTTCGGAGCACTAATGTACTATTTCACAAGGAAAATGATTAAAGGCAGAGTAAAGGACATAGATGTTGTAAAGAAAGCTAAAAGGATATTTAGAGCTAAAGCAGCTGAAGTACGGCAATTAATGACCAGAGACCGTTTGCTTATATCTGAAATGAAAGGTCAATTCTTATCTATGATTTTACCTTTTATAGCAATTTTCATACTACTTATCCTAATTCCGCATTTAAGAGGGTTTATTGTAGGTGAAGCTGAAAAGTTAGAGTTTTTTGAACGTCTCATAAGATATGTAATATTGTACGAAACTTTCTTTGCAGTTTCAATGATTTCAAGACTAGGCCAAAGCATTATGGTTAAACGTCGAGGCTTCACAACATTAATGGTACTTAATGATTACGTAGTAACCGAGAAAGGAATATATTCAGAAGCAGGAGCGGGTTTATCCTTAACTTTTCCGCTTAAAGCTAAAAACATTGTATGTAATGAGAAAAGAAACTTCGTAGACTTAGACATTGTTCAAGAAGCTGCAATGGCTGGTAGAAGTGTAACGAGAATAAGGCTTTATACGAAGAAGCCTAGAGACCTATATAATAAATTAAAGGATTTTGTAGAAATAGGGGAATAATTTTTACCCATAACCCTTAGCTATCTGAAGATATGTAACACCATTAAGTGTTATGTACGGCAGTGCTTGTTTAGACACATAGAAATATTTTGGTGTAAACGTTCCAAGAATACTATTTAATGGAACAACTCTTACTTCATATATTTCATTAAATGGCACCCTAAGTAGGAATTCCCTAATATTACCAAGTAATTCTCTGACTGTAAAATATGTGGTGTAATATGAGTTTTCACCTAAAGGTTTTATATATAGTGTAAATATTTCATCAATATCCAGTGGTTTAAATGATGCACTGTATTCTGGGGACTTATAAATATGTTTTATATTTCTAAGGAGAACCCATCTCCACTCATTTATATCAACATCTATAAACTGAACAACTCTATCTGCAACGCCGGGTTTTCTTAGTTCCTTTAACTTATGTTCTATAGTTCTACGTGGTAGTTCAAGTATTTCTGAAAGCTCATCAGCCGTTAAAGCAATATCTTCTAATGTCTGAATGATTAGTAATGTGGAATCTTTGATCCAAGGTTTTACGGGAGGCAGTTTTATAATATGTTCTCCTAAAGGCGAATTCTTACCTTTAACGGTTACTATGTTTATTTTGCCGTTCTTTAGTTTTTCAATAAAATTCTTAGCTTCATTAACATTCATGTAACGTGCTATAACCTGCCTTTTAGCTTCCTCATGTATTATTTTATCCTCCATACTTACTTTGCCTATTTTTCCGAAACTTAACTGTAATTCTCTTAGAGTATAGTGGTACAACGGGGATCTATCCAACGCTCGCATAATAAGCTCTTCTACTTCGCTTGTATCTATACTTAGTAGTAACTTTAAAGGGTCAACACCTCTTACCTTTATTGAAAAGCCTATATGGGAGACCTTTGCTTGAACATTTAACGTATATTTAGCTGAAATAAAATACATAAGGATATGGGATAGAGTTTCGGCTAAATTTTGACCCATCCAATATAGGAATATTGTTTCATCATTTACTTTTTCTACAACTAAAGTTTTTTCATCAGGAATTTGGAAACCATATGTTTTTATATTGTTTATAAGTTTCGTAATTTTTCTAACAGCTTCTTTACGAACTACTATGTTTCTATGTGAAATCATGCTGCCTGACATGAAGGTTGTAAGAAGAGAACCCATGGTCTTTGAAAGTTTGCTTGACCTTTTTATACCCTCCCCTTTCCATATAGGTATTTCTGCTTCTACATTATCTGACGGTATGACAAGAATTCTCATGGTACTATCGTCTATTTCTAAAACTTTCCAGTTTCTTCCTGAAAGTCTAAATACATCACCTACTCTTAAAAATCTATAAACATAGTGTGAGTCTATATCGCCTATAGTTCGTGTCCCATATTTTACTTGGAACGTCTGTTTCTCACTTATTGTGGTGAAAAACTCTGAAAAACTCTTCATCCACCATGTTTTTAACCCATTTTCAATGTTGAATCTCCATATTTTGAAGAACATAGGACCTATTCTAAGCGCTTGTGACACAGGGTCCAGCGTTATTATACTATTTTTAGCTAAATATCTTAGTAAGTTGATTAGTTCTTTCTTTGTAAGGTTCCTATAGGGGTAAGCTCCTTTAATTATTTCATATATAGTATCTATGTTTGCTCCTTCGTATTGAAGTATGATTCCTAAGATTTCCTTAGCTAATACATCCAATGGTTTTTCTAAAATACATGGTTCCTCTAAGTCTTTATTTACAGCTAAAATCGCAGTAGCTAATGCTTCTAAAACGTCTACTTCACCTAAACATACTATTACACCTCGAGATTCCTTAGAAGCTCTATGCCCACTTCTACCTACTCTTTGCAGTAACGCAGTAGTAGAGCCTGGAGGTTGAAATTGTATAACTTTCTTTATATTCTCTACATCTATTCCTAATTCTAGAGTTTTAGTACAGATAACACTTGTAATTTCATTGCTACTAAGCATATCTTCCATTTTTAATCTAAGGTCTTTGGAAACCGAGGAATGATGAACTCCTATGCTCTCTAGCCCATGTTTCTCTAGTACCTCATGTAATCTTTCAGCAGCAGCTCTGGAATTAACGAAGATTAGACTTGGTTGTTCTACATGTTTCATAATAGTCTTTGATACGGAATTCCATAGTTCTCCATCATTGTTTTCTTCGTTTATAGAATCTATTTCGAAAATCATTGTTTTCTCTTCATTTATTTCTATTACTACATGTTTACGTCTTGATGATCCAAAAATAAGCTTAGCAATAACTTCCGGGTTTCCTATGGTTGCTGAAAGCGCTATTCTCTGGAAATCTCTTCCAGCTATTTTCTTAAGTCTCTCTAGAAGGATAGATAATTGTATTCCTCTTTTAGAGAGAACTAATTCATGAACTTCATCTATAATAACCCATTTGACGTTAGTGTAGAATTTTCTAAATTTCGAAGCCCAGTCAAGATCTATTTTAAGGCCTTCGGGTGTTGTGACTAATATGTGGGGGGCTTTTCTTAATCTCTTAGCTCTTTCGTAGGAAGGCACATCACCATGTTTACGAGCTACAATAAAACCGAGCCTACTAGCCCACCAAGCAAGTCTGCGCGTTAAATCATTTATTAGAGCTTTTAAAGGTGTAATGTAAATTACAGATACAGGTTCAACATTATTTTCAAGCATCATTTCAAATATAGGTAGTAAAGCTGCTTCGGTCTTACCGTAACCTGTTGGAGCTACGAGAAGAACATTATAGCCGGCTTTAATTTTAGGTATAGTTAGTTTTTGAGGTAATGTAAGATTACGCCACCCTCTTTCCCTAACAAGGTTTCTTAGTATATCGCTACTTATGCAGTCGTCCACTAAAAGCACCTATAGCATCTTACATTACTCTTAGATTACACCCATGGTTTAGAGGCCTAGCCGCATAAGGCAGTTCTGCTAAAAAATGTTTTCTACAAAGAAGAAATATAGGTGACAATAGGGTGAAGAAAAAATTAGAATGTATAGTTTGTGGAAGAACATTTTATCAAGGACAAGGAATAGTCCTCGATGTTGGAGGATATACTCTTACCTTTCATAGTAAGAGCTGTGCAATGAAATTCTTTAAAGCACTTCTTTCAAGACTTACTGGAGAGGAAATTAAAAATGCTATTAAAGAAGTGTTAGATGAATTTTCATTGAAGCTTAGTGAACAGAGAAAACAGTCGTCCAAGAAACTTTAACTTACAGGTT
>Ga0164311_10000041_pt1 | contig 43425 bp, 47 predicted proteins | sample GuaBasSedimGuay2_FD_121796 | JGI IMG/M metagenome (GOLD analysis project Ga0164311, IMG submission 121796) | Subseafloor sediment microbial communities from Guaymas Basin, Gulf of California, Mexico - Guay2, Core 4569-9, 9-12 cm | ecosystem: Environmental > Aquatic > Marine > Hydrothermal vents... | reverse complement strand
ATGGCCGCCTATTTTCGGGAGGGGCTTCGGGCTTAGATGCCTTCAGCCCTTATCCCCGGCGGCTTAGCTACCCGGCGATGCGCGGCCGCACAACCGGTACACCAGAGGCCGCGGCGCCCCGTTCCTCTCGTACTGAGGGCACCTTACCCTCAGGCGGCCAACACCCCCAGCAGATAGAGTCCGACCTGTCTCGCGACGGTCTAAACCCAGCTCACGTTCCCCTTTAATAGGCGGGCAGCCTCACCCTTGGCGGCTTATGCACCGCCAGGGTGGGAAGAGCCGACATCGAGGAAGCAAGCCGCGGGGTCGATGTGGACTCTCGCCCGCGACGACTCTGTTACCCCTGGGGTAACTTTTCTGTCACCGCTGCCCCCCACAGGAGGGAGGCAACGGATCGCTAGGCCCGGCTTTCGCCCCGGGGTCCCTTATTGTCAAGGACCCCGTCAGGCCCCCTTTTGGCCTTGCCCTCTACCCCGGGTTTCTGTCCCGGGTGAGGGGACCTTTGGGCGCCCTCGATATCTTTTCGAGGGCGTGCCGCCCCAGCCAAACTGCCCACCTGCCGCTGTCCCCGCCCTTTCGGGCGGGTTAGCGATATGGTTGGAGGCAGGTGGTGTCTCATGGGCGCCTCCTACGCCCCCGGAGAGGCGTACTCATTGGCTCCCACCTACGCTTTGTACCTCCAACCATATCGCAACGACAGGCTGCAGTTAAGCTCCACAGGGTCTTCTCTTCCCGCTGGGGGTCCCTAGACTGTTCGCTAGGGCGTGGGTTCGCCGGGTCCCGGGCGGGGACAGTGGGGACCTCGTTGATCCGTTCATGCGCGTCGGAACTTACCCGACAAGGCATTTGGCTACCTATCTCCCGGGGGTCCTATTGGAACCCCCGTTAAGAGGGTCAGAGTTACCCCCGGCGTTTAGCGGCGCTTACGGGCCTTGTACGGCCCGCTTCACGAACCGCCACTGGCCAGGATTCACTTCCCGTACACAGCCTTTCGGCCTAGCGGGAAGCTATGTTTTTATTAAACAGTCGGGCCCCCCTAGTCACTGCGACCTGCGATCCCACCCTTTCGGGGTGGGCCGCAGGCACCCCTTCTACCGAAGGTACGGGGCTAATTTGCCGAGTTCCCTCGCCCGGGGTATCCCGACACGCCTGAGCCTCCTCAGCTAGGGGCACCTGTGTCGGTTCTGGGTACGGTCACGGTGGCGCATATGGTGGCGGCTTTTCAATGGCCCCCGGACTCGGGGGAACGCCCCTACTAACGGGGCGCCATTCCTGCCTTCCCCCGCCTCTCACCATGACGGTTCTCAGCGGGGTTCAGCAGTTAGACCGGGCGGTGGCCCGGCTCCCCCTATCCGGAGGCGGGCCGCCACCTTTGCGTTGCCGCAAGCGCCACCGTGGCGCCGGAATATTAACCGGCTTCCCTTGTTCGGGGGAACGGAGTTACCGCCCCCCTTAGGACCGGCTAACCCTCGGCTGACGAAGCATTGCCGAGGAACCCTTGCCCCTTCGGCGGCCGGGATTCTCACCCGGCTTTGCTGCTACTACCGCCGGGATCTGCAATCGAGGCCGGTCCACTGGTCCTCACGGACCAGCTTCTACCCGGCCTCGACGCCCCGCTACCGGATCACCCTCCACAGTGGAGGGTGCCCCGGGGTATCGGCGGCCCGCTTGAGCCCCGTCCATTTTCGGGGCCCCCACCCTCGGCGGGTGAGCTGTTACGCACTCCTTAGAGGGTGGCTGCTTCTAAGCCTACCTCCCCGCTGTCTTAGGGTGGGGACTCCCTTCGGTTCACACTTAGCGGGCACTTAGGGGCCTTAACCCCGGGCTGGGTTGTCCCCCTTTCGGCCTGGGAGCTTACCCCCCAGGCCCGACTCTGGGGGTCTACGGCGCCGGCGGCTTCGGAGTTCGAAAGGGTGGTGGAGGCAGAGCCCCCTTGCCACCCAATCGGTGCTCTACACCGCCGGCTACCTCGCCCCAGGCTAGGCTGCGACCTACTTCGCGGGGAACCAGCTATCACCGGGCTAGATTGGTCTTTCGCCCCTACCCCCGGGTCACGGGAGCGAACTGCACGTCAGCACCCCTTCGGGCCTCCACCAGGCTTTCGCCCGGCTTCGCCCTGCCCGGGGGTAGATCGCCCGGCTTCTGGTCTCTCCCCCACGGCTCCGGGCGCTTTTAACACCCCGCGCCTCCCCACCCACAAAGGGTGGGTGCGCGCATGTCGGTTTCCCTGCGCCTACGGGGTTGAACCCCTTAGACTCGCCGTGGAGGAGAACTCCCCGGCCCGTGTTTCAAGACGGAAGGTGAGACGCTGGATCCTCTCCTCTCTCCCCCCTTCGTTGCCTAGGGGGGATTGAGGAGAGGCCTTCTGCGCCTCACCCCTGTGTGGCCCGCCGGTTTCAGGCTCTTTTCAACCCCCTCCCGGGGTTCTTTTCAGCTTTCCCTCACGGTACTAGTTCGCTATCGGTCTCGGCTCGTGTTTAGGGTTGGAGGCCTGTGCCCCCAGATTCGCGCAGCCTGAACCAGGCTACGCTACTCGCGAACCTCCTCAGCATCCTCCAGGGTTACGCCTACGGGGCTTTCACCCTCTATGGCGGGGCATTCCAGCCCACTTCGGCTTCCCCTAGAGGATGCTATGAGGAGGTCGCGCAACTCCACATCCCCCATGCATTGCTGCATGGGGTTCGGTTTGCCCTCTCCCCCTTTCGGTCGCCCCTACTCGGGGGATCCCGCTTCGGTTTCTCTTCCTCCCCCTACTGAGATGTTTCACTTCGGGGGGTTCCCGACCACGGCACCCCGATAAGGGAATGCCGCGGTCGCCCTACCTGCCCACGAGGAGCAGGTAGGGCAGGAAGTCCCATTCGGGGATCCCCGGATCAACGGTTGCCTGCACCTCCCCGGGGCTTATCGCAGCTTGCCACGCCCTTCCTCGGCGAGCCGAGCCGAGCCATCCACCGGCGGGCTTTGCGTTCTCTCCTCTACTCAGGGCCGGTCGAGGTACGCCAGCCTACATGCCCAGTGGTCATCTTTTATATCCCACCGGATTCAGCCCGTAGACTAAAGCTACGGACCTCATCTAAAAGTGGGATGGGGGAGGAATCGCTAGCGGAAGGAGGTGATCCGTCCGCAGGTTCCCCTACGGACACCTTGTTTCGACTTCTCCCCCCTCACCAGGCTCAGGTTCGACCCCGCATGACACCCCGAAGGGTGCCACACAGGGCCTCACCTGGGCCCGGCTCGGGTGGAGCGACGGGCAGTGTGTGCAAGGGGCGGGGACGTATTCACCGCGCGTTGATGACGCGCGGTTACTAGGGATTCCAGGTTCACGAGGGCGAGTTTCAGCCCTCGATCCCAACTGAGGGGGGGTTTAGCGATTACCTTCCCCTCTCGGGGTCGGTACGCGCTGTCCCCCCCATTGTAGCCCGCGTGTGGCCCGGGGGATTCAGGGCATACTGACCTGCCGTCGCCTCCTCCTTCCTCCGCCTTATCGGCGGCAGTCCCCCTAGAGTGCCCGGCGCCCCTCGCGGGGCCCGCTGGCAACTAGGGGCGGAGGTCTCGCTTGTTCCCTGACTTAACAGGGCACCTCACGGCACAAGCTGGCGACGGCCATGCACCTCCTCTCAGCTCGTCTGGCAATGTCTTCAGCATGGCCTTCATCCTGCTGTCTCCCCCGGTAAGGTTCCAGGGGTTGACTCCAATTAAACCGCAGGCTCCACCCCTTGTGGTGCCCCCCCGCCAATTCCTTCAAGTTTCAGCCTTGCGGCCGTACTCCCCAGGCGGCGGGCTTAACGCTTTCGCTACGGCACTGGGCAGGCTCGAAGCCTGCCCAACACCTAGCCCGCATCGTTTACGGCCGGGACTACGGGGGTATCTAATCCCCTTCGCTCCCCCGGCTTTCGTCCCTCACCGTCGGGCGCGTACTCGCCGGCCGCCTTCGCCACTGGGCGTCCTCCCGGGATTAACGGATTTCACCCCTACCCCGGGAATACGGCCGGCGTCTTCCGCCCCCTAGCCTCGCAGTCCCCCAGGCGGCCCAGCCGTTAAGCGGCTGGATTTAACCTGGGGCTTGCGAGGCCGGCTACGGGCGCTTTAAGCCCAATAATCGTCCCGACCACTCGGGGAGCTGGTTTTACCGCGGCGGCTGGCACCAGCCTTGCCCTCCCCTTATTCGCCCAGCTTTTTACACTGGGCAAAAGCCTCCCTCAGCGGGAGGCACTCGGGGTGGCCCCGTCGCGCTTGCGCGCATTGCGGAGGTTTCGCGCCTGCTGCGCCCCGTAGGGCCTGGGCCCTTGTCTCAGGGCCCATCTCCGGGCTCCCGCTTCCACGGCCCGTACCCGTTATCGGCATGAGGGGTTTTTATCCCCTCATCTACCTGATGGGCCCCGGTCCCATCCTCGGGCGCCCAGAAGGGCTTTCTGCGAGGGGTCGTTCCAGACACCCTCGCATATGGGGGATTAGCCCCAGTTTCCCGGGGTTATCCCCCGCCCGAGGGCAGGTTGACCGGGTATTACTGAGCCGTGCGCCAGGGTACCTAGAGGAAACCTCTAGGTACCCTAGACTTGCATGGCTTAGTCCCACCCCGATAGCAGTCGGGTCCGGCAGGATCAACCGGATCTGACTGTACGGCCGCAAGGCCGTACGCTAGCGATTCCTCCCCCGTGTTCAGGGTTCTAATGAACCCCTCATTGTGTCGCCGCGGCTGGAGGCACCGCCTCATTGGTGGAACTCTCCTTGGCGGTGTGATACACCGCGGCAATAATAATATTCCTCTAGGTCAATTTAAATTTTTGAAAGATAATATAAACATTTCTTACATCTACTGGCTGGATATAGTGTCAAAGGTTGAGGTTATTATAGAAGCGGTATTTTGGATGTGACTAAGCGTTACTTTACACTTAGACGGTTGATGAGCAAATTCAAGACCTCCAAGGGAAATAAATTTAGTAACCAATATATCCCACATATTTCATTAAATTATGATAGATGGGCCGGTGGCGCAGCTGGAAGCGCACCGCCCTTGCGAGGCGGGGGTCGTGGGTTCGAATCCCACCCGGTCCACTTAACCTGACCATGGCCGGGATCGGCTAGTGGTTAGGCTGGCGGCCTGTGGAGCCGCCGAGGTGGGTTCGAATCCCACTCCCGGCCCCAGAAGCGGGGGTTCCCGAGCCTGGCCGAAGGGGGCAGGCTTAGGACCTGCTGCCGTAGGGCTTCGTGGGTTCAAATCCCACCCCCCGCACTTGCCGTGGTGGCGGAGTGGTTAACGCGGCGGGCTCGAGACCCGCTGCCCCTTGGGGGCTCGCAGGTTCGAATCCTGCCCACGGCGCCAATAAGCCGGTGTAGCTCAGCCCGGTAGAGCGGCGGGCTGTTAACCCGTAGGTCGTGGGTTCAAATCCCACCACCGGCGCCTTTGTACTCTCTACTTTTAACCTTCAATTTCTGAGAGTTTATCTGGCAGGTAGTTGTCGACTACGTATGTTAATCCGTATCTGCTGAATGCCTGTTGCTCAGCCTTCTTGCGTAATTTCAAAAATAGTTTAACCTTACTTTGCCAGAACTTGTTTTGGTAGCGAACGTCTTTTTCAAGCTCCTTCAGACGCTTAATGTCTTGGTCGTTCATCTTGTCTGTTGGAAGCTTGTACTTTATGATGTCATCCGGCCAAACACCTATCCACTTTGCATCTGGTGTTGCAAGGTCTTTAATGTGAGCTGCATGAGCGGATCCAGATATTATAACCATTGCAATATGCATTCCCCAAGGATCCCCGTCCGTGAAAATGTACACGGGTAAGCCGAGCTCCTTATTTAATCTTCTAATGAGCCATCTAGTTGACCTGGGAGCTTGTCCTCCAGTATGGATTAAAATTGCCTTGTATCTTTTATGAACCTGCTCCTCTATGAATCTATCGAACATACCTCCCGACTCTATAACGATTACTCTCTCAGCTTTACATTCTACAAATTCAGCTGATACAAGTGATGGACCTATCATTATGCCAGATGGGTGAGAGTCGAGCCATACACGTCTGCCCTCGTAACCTGGGCATGTATACTCTACAAGTAGTTCTCCAAATATAGCGCTTCTCTCCTCGGGGAATATATGAAACTCCTCTCTTGCAGTGTCCAGTAGCGCCTCCATGTCAGCGATGATCTCATTGGACTCTTGCTGTGACTTAAAGAATATACCATATGCTTCAGCTGAATAGTATACGTCTCTCAGCGTGCTGCTCTTGTTCGAGAGCATTAGCTGCCTGATAAAGTATGCAAGCCACACCAGTTGCGAGAACTTTTTAACGTGGCGGATGTTTTTGGAATAACGCTTTATACGCTTAGGCCCTAAAACATACTGTCTGAGAGTTTCATCATATACAATATTTGCAGACGATCTACTCGGAATTTCAATTAATGGAAATCTTCCGCCGTCGATCTGTTCACATATGTTGAGTCCAAGAGACTTAATCTCAGCTAGAATTTGCCTCCTTTTCAACTCTACCTTCCTTGCCAATAGCCTCAGCCTCCAGCTTTTCTATAAGGGAGCTATATTCCGGAGGCTCCCTTTCAGCAAGTTCAGACGCGAAAAACGCAATTTTAGACAGATACTTTTCGAGAATGGCCTTTCTCTTAAGGAATGAAGCTCTCCTCTTCTTCTTTGACAGATACAGTTTCAGCTTTCTAGCGCATTCAAGTAATGCCAGCTTTATTTCCTGATGAATTTCTGGGATGTCTGCGATATACTCCTTGCACAGTGTCCTATATGGGAGTTTATCGGAGCAAACATGGGTCACTATGACTATTGGAGCCTGCATTGGAACTCCGTATCGGCTCCACTTAATCTCATCTACAACTTTTTTACTCACATCCTCTGAAAGAGAGTGGAGAAGTGGAACTTTGTTTGCATACCTTATGATTTTAAAAGAGTCCTTGGGTTTAATTTCGCCTCCATATGCCAAGGCGCACTCTACTATGAAAGCATGGCCTCTATATGATGAGGGCTTTCTCGCTGAAACAGCTATAAACTCCGGTAAAAGCTCTTTCCTTATTCCCTCGTAGAGAATATGATCACCTATAGGTGAAAGGTGCCCACTTTGCGGTCTCTCAAACCTAACGTGTCGAAAAGCATCGAGTAAGGCCTTTCTCTGGGAAATTGTAAGCTTCTTGGGATTCAAGCTCTCAGGAATACCTGCCTTCCTCAAAATCTCTATTGCCCTTTTCCTACCAATCCTCTGAAAGTTATCCATTAGAAAGGAGATCATATCCTTGGATCTAGAGTGTAGAATTATCTCCTTAAGCTGCTCCAAGTCAACACCATGCGGATGATACACTGTTTCTTTTGGGGGTTCTGGCACTTCAGAGATACCCCTCTTAAACTCATAGACTACTCCATGAGGATCAATAAAGACTATATGTGCATGAGGATTGGCGATGGCGGTATTTTTCAAGTATTCCAGTATTCTGTGCCTAGCATTTCTGTAATTTCCTTTTATGAAGACGCTTACCAATGTACCTCTCCAAGCAAAGTTTGCCACATACCTCTTACAGCTTATTATGTGCGGCTTGTTTTCCGAGACCTCCATTAAAAGCTCAAAGTAGTATATGTTTCTGCCATCAGAGCTTGATATAACTGTAGTAGGGTAATGCGCTGTCATTTGACCGTATAAGATAACATTTTTGATGCCTATTCCAAAAACTCCTCTCGTTTGTTTCGTAGTATATTTTGACCCGTAAAGCATACTACCAAACGCAAATGGAACATTAAACGCTGGAACACCTGATCCATTATCCCAAACTAAAATGTTAAATATTCTCTTATCGGGATCCACTTCGAGAATTCGGATAAAGATTTCAGGTAAAACTCTAGCTTCTTCACACGCATCCAGACTGTTATCGACTAGTTCTTTAACAGACGTGTAAAGAGCTTTAGAAGGATTTTCAAACCCGGTTAAAGAGATATACTCTTGAATTAACTTTGATATTGTTATTCGCTTATACTTCTTGCCCAAACTCATGGTAGTATCCTCTTTCAAGGGCCATTAGGCGAGCCTGCTCTCTCTTTAGGAACCTAAACACTGTTGGATGGGGGGCGCCGCGTATAAGCATTAGAACAGCTTTCTTAGCTGACTTCACGTTCTCGTATTTGCCTATCACGGCAACTGTTTTCCTATATACCTCCAGCATAGTGTCGGTGTACTCTTCGATTTTCTTCCAAGCTTTTCCCTTTCTGCCTATGATTCTACCTTTAACTCTTCTATATTCCTCCTCTTTGTCTGGGAGATACTCTGAGAGATCTATTACTTCAAGCATATACTCGTCTGAGAGAAGCTTTAACGCCTTCTGGGGATTGAAGCCAAGCGCTATGGCACGGACAATTTCTCTAGCTTTCATACCATTTAACATGTCATCGAAGAGTATTTTAACAGCTCCAGTAGAGCTGTCGACCTCTATCTTAGTGGAGGTCAACTTCTCGATCATGGACTTAACTTCGCCCTTCTTCCCTATCAGTACGCCTACGCGGTCGAGTGGAACGTTTAAATATATTATGTTTTTCTCACTCACCTACAACCCACCTATATACTTCATGATCGTCATAAGTTTCTACACCTGCCTTCTTAAAGAAGTAATTAATATTTTTGATGTCACGGAAAAGGAACTCGTATGCGAGAGGATGAGATAATGGAACAGCCTGACCCATATCTATGAAGTATGGGTCACCTTTAAAAACCATAACATTAAACTCACTTAGATCAGAGTGAACCAACTTTGCCCTATCATGCAGTAACTTAATGTTCTCAAGAATTTTCTCGTAGATTGAAAAATCAGGGTTTTTATAATCCTTTAGAAGAGGGGCGGGGGCACCTTCCTCCCCTATAAATCGCATTACAAGAATATTTTTATAGACTAGAATGGGTTCCGGTACAAAAACTCCCGCCTTGAAAGCCTTTTTGAGATTCTTAAATTCCTTTGAAGCCCAGAGTATTCTAATATGGTACCTATGTTTTTTAAAGGATTGGAAACGAGGGTCGCCCTCAATATACTTCCAAATACCTTTTACAAAGGTAGCTGTAAATGTCCGGTATATTTTGACAGCATATTCATTAGAGTTCCCAATGGCATAAAGCACACATGCTTCCTTTCCAGTGCTTATGAACCCATATACCTTTGATAAAATTCCTTTGTCTATTAGGTGTAAAAGAGCTTTCAGCGTTGACGGGTCAAAGACTTCACTTAAAACCTCCCACTCAACCTTTTCCATTTAAGGTCTCCTACATGAAACCCTCTGTAACCTCCATAAAAGTCTCATCCTTTATATATCCCTTAGCTTTAAGCCTTCTCAGTTCAGTTTTATCATATCTATAAAGGAGATCGCATCTCGATGGTTGAAACTCCCATGGAGCAACTAAAACAATGTCCCCCACCTTAATCCAGAATCTTCTTTGAAGGTGACCGGCTATCCTACATATCCTTATTTCACCATCCTCACATAGAACTTCTAAAAGCTTTCCACCAAGTTTTCTCAACACCTTCGCTAGCATCTCACCTTCCATGGGGACTCTAAGCTTTCCAGTTTCAGCTTCAGCTTTAGCCTTCCTCTTTCTTCTTCTCCTGCTCATATTCTCCTCACCGGCGTCCTAGCCCCGCATGCTTCACATACGACAAATAAAACGCGTTTCTCCTTTACTAATCTTGTATCAGGTCTTTTACACTCATGACATATGACATATTCATCTATAAACCTCTTTAAAGCGGAGGCTATAGCTCTTGGATTTATAATACCTTGAATAACGGCTTGCCCACGTTCAATGCTTCCTGCAGAGGCAATCTCTTTAAGCACATATCTTAGAACAATTCTCGGATCTCTATTCAGCTTCTCACAGATCTCCTGGAAGTTCTTTATGAAGGTTCTTTTACCGATATGATAAACTAGAATCCCGGGAACCTCGAATCTCTCCCTTTTAATGATTTTGGGAGGGAGATTTTTGTGAGCTCTTTCAAGCATTTCCTCATATGTGTAAGGCCAATCGCTACTCAAACTATAACCCCTCCTCCGACTTTATTAGTATGAAAGTATTTAACAAGAATATAAAATAAAGGAATTGGAAACACTTGCAAGAATGATGTAAAATGCTTGAGCATCTTAGCAAGGCCATACGCAATATAATAGATAAAGTTTCTAGGAGTAGAATTGTAGACAAACAACTTCTAAACAGTATCATAATAGACCTGCAGAGAGCACTGCTCATGTCCGATGTTAACGTGAACACAGTACTACAGATCTCTGAGAACATAAGAGAGAAGTTTGAGAAGAGTAAGCTTCCAGAGGGAATAGACAAGAGAAAGTATATTCTTAAGCTAATTTACGATGAGCTAATAAACCTTCTAGGAGGGGAGTATTCAGAAGAACTCAAAATACAAACCGGCAAAACGAACATTTTCATGTTCGTTGGTATACAAGGTTCCGGGAAAACCACTACCGTAGGCAAGGTAGCTTACATGCTTAAGAAGAGAGGGTTGAAAGTTGGCATTGTCTGTGCAGATACTTTTAGACCAGCAGCACTTCAGCAATTAAGACAGCTTGTCAAGGAGTATAATATACCCGTTTATGGAGAAGAAGGTGGAGAAGACGCTGTAAAGATAGCTTTGAATGGAATAGAGCACTTTAGAAAGCAAGGTGTAGACGTTATTCTAATAGACACCAGTGGAAGACATAAGGAGGAGAAGGGGCTTCTAGAGGAGATGAAAAAATTAGCATCAGCTGTAAACCCTACGGAGATAATTCTAGTAATTGATGCCTCTATAGGGCAGCAAGCCTATTCCCAAGCTAAAGCTTTCCATGAGGCTACACCTATAGGGAGTATTATTGTTACAAAGCTCGATGGAACGGCAAAGGGTGGAGGGTGCCTGTCAGCAGTAGCCGCTACTGGAGCTAGGATCAAGTACATTGGGACAGGAGAAAGAATCTGGGATCTTGAAAAATTCAATCCACCATCCTTTGTTAGAAGAATCACTGGAATGGGAGACCTAAGGGAGCTCTCAAGAAAGCTCGAAGAACTCTTAAAAGAGAAAGAGCTTGAGGAAATGAAAGTTGATACAAGTAAGATCTTGAAAGGAGATTTTACAATAGAGGAAATGGTCAAATATCTAGAGAGCATAAGAAAGTTTGGGCGATTGAAAAAAATAGTTTCAATGCTGCCTTTTGGGCATAGCGTACCAGATGAAATACTTGAGAAAACCGAGGAGGATATTGGAAAGTGGAAGTATATAATTCAGTCTATGACAAAAGAGGAGAAAAAACATCCTGAGATCGTTAAGAGAAGCCGCATAGCAAGGATAGCTAGAGGAGCTGGAGTCTCCGAGGAAGATGTGAAAAAACTGCTTAATCAATATTCTCTAATGAAGAAAATGATTAAGAGACTGAGAAAATCTAGATTGAGAAAAATGGGTTTATTTAAGATGATTGAAGGATACGGATACTAAAATGCTAGTGAAACTTTTCAACATCCTACGTGAGAAGATTCTTTGTGAACACTGTACTGGGAGACTCATAGGCAAAACTTGGCCTACTCTAACTTACAGAGAGAAAGGTTTACTTCTGAAAGCAATTATCTACGCTTACTCAGTTAACATAGGTAACCCCTCGGAGAACATCGTCGAAAGAAAGCCCTGTGAAATCTGCGAGAACATATTTGACACGATAAATGTCGATGATCTACTTGAGAAGGTTAATGCCATCTTAGAGGAATATGAATGCGATACTTTTTCAACAGGTGTAAGTATACCAAAGAGAATAATTGAAAAGGAAATTACCGTTCAAAAAACTCTACCTAGTGAAATGTACGTTCCCTTAAAAAGGGAGTTAAATTTACTCCTCAGGAAAGTGCTTCTTGAAAAAACTGGTAGAAAAATCGACGTAAACAATCCTGACATAGTATTTATATTTGACGTTTACAGGAATGAAGTTAATGCCATAATTAACCCCCTTTACATTTATGGAAGGTATAGAAAATACTCCAGAAAACTTCCCCAAGCAATATGGTTCTGCCCTACCTGTAGGGGGAGAGGATGTAGCAGGTGTAATTGGACCGGAAGAAAATATCCGACAGCGATAAATGAGCTTATTGGCAAACCTCTAATGGAGCTCTGTAACGCTGAAGACTACAAGTTTCATGGAAGTGGACGGGAGGATGTCGATGTTAGGATGCTAGGCTCTGGGAGGCCATTCATAGTTGAACTGATAAAACCTAAGATTAGGAATATAGACCTTGAAAGCGCTGAGAAAGCAATCAATGAACAAGCAAATGGACTAATAGAAGTTTTTGGGCTCAGGATATCAAGTAGCGCCGAAGTTGAAAAACTGAAAGAGAGAGCGAAGATGACAGGGAAAGTTTATGGAGCATTGATTGAATCCAGGGATCCTATAGATGAAAATAAGTTGGAAAGACTAGAGCAAATATTCCATAACACATTGATTAAACAAAGAACTCCAACAAGAGTACTCCACAGGAGAGCTGACAAAGTAAGACATAAAATGGTCTATATAGTAAAAATACTTCCAATAGATAAGAAAATGTTTTATGCAACCATATACTGCCAGGGAGGGCTCTATGTCAAGGAGTTGATAACTGGAGACTATGGGCGAACGAAACCGTCATTTTCAAAAGCATTAAATAAGTCATTAAAGGTAATTAAATTAGACGTATTAGGCGTTGAGAGGTATACATAATGGCTGGGAAATCCGGGGGACCAAGGTATCATACCAGACACCTCTTCAGGAAGAGGCCTAGAGAAAGGGGGTTACAGCCACTAGGTAGATTACTTAGGATACTCGAGGAAGTAGATGTAGGAACAAAGGTGTGTATAGTCACGGATCCCTCTGTTCACAAAGGAATGCCGTTCAAGAGATTCCACGGTAAAGTTGGGACAGTTATCGAGAAAAGAGGGAGAGCTTACGTAGTTTTAGTTAGAGATGGAGGAAAATATAAGAAGGTTATTGTAAGACCCGAGCACCTTAGGATACACGAAGGATAAGGTGATTGGATATGGCTAAAATTAAAAGAATGGATCCCATCACGACAGCTGAAGCTCGCACTTTGCTGGAGCGTGAAGAAGAGAATCTTAACACATTTCAGGAAGATGTACTCCGGTACTTAAGAAAATTCTCTAAATTAGGGGAGGAAAAAGCCAAAGAGCTTGTTGAGAGACTTGAAAAAGATTTCAACATAGACAAGTATGTGGCTGTTCAGATAGTTAATATAATGCCTGAGGATGTGAACACACTGAAAGTTCTTCTACCAACAGGGCTTCTAATAAGTGAAGACACTCTGAAAAAAATCGTTGATGTCATTAGCGAATATAGAGAGAAGTGAAGAAAATGCACAGACCTTTTGAAAGAGTTTATGAAAATGTAGCCTATGTACTGGATTATCTTCCCACCGGATATCCTCATGATACTCGCCCTCTAAGCTTGAGAGAACCCATTTTACAGCTTGTTGGAAGAGATTACTTTATGCTACTTGAAGCTGTTCCAAGAAAAACATTCAAGGATTTCAAACTACATGAAAGAGTAGTTGTTGGTAGAGCAAGGGTTAAAGTTGACAGAATCACCCGTAGGCTAACTTACGATGAGTTAACTTCAACGGCTAAAACAGAACTTCCATACGCTATCGTGGAAATAATAAAGGAAACCGAGGATAGATTCGTAAAATTTCTCAACACATGTAGTTTAGTTTCGATGAGGACACACGCTTTAGAACTGCTTCCTGGAATAGGAAAGAAGACGGCCATGAAAATTTTAGAGGAGAGAAGGAGAGCTCCATTCAAGTCGCTAGAGGACTTTAAGAAAAGAACTGGAATCAGCAATGTAATGGACATACTTGTTGAAAGGATAGTAGAGGAAATCAAGGGTAAAACCAGACATTACTTCTTCGTCTATAGGCCACTTGCTCAAAGATGAGTATAGAAATCTCTAGAAGCTTCGTAATTAGAACACTTAGAAGATTAAAGATAAAACCTAGGTGGTATAAGGGGCAGGTTTTCATCTGTGACCCATACCCATTTTATAGGCTTGTCAACTTAGCCAACGTCACCTCTAGTGATGTCGTATATGAGATTGGTTCAGGATTAGGCTTTTTAACCAGTATTCTAGCACAGAAGGCTAAAAAAGTGATAAGCATAGAAATCGAGCGTAAGTTCTATAATTTTTGCAAGGGCATTTTCAAACGCATAGATAACATTGAACTAGTGCTAGGGGATGCCACCAAGCATCCCGTGCCTAGAGAAGCTAATAAAGTGGTGTCAAGCATACCCTACTCCATTTCTAAGGCAATATTTCTAAAATTGGTGAAGGCCACCAACATAGAGACAATTGCAATCATATGCCAGAAGGAATTCTATGAAAAGGTTACAGCTAAACCAAGAGAGAGCAGATACGGATATCTTTCCATACTCTGCAAGATGCTTATGGAAAACGTGTATAAGGAGACTATCCCACAAGAGTATTTTTATCCTAGGCCAAAGGTTACAAGCGTAATTGCAGTCTTCAAAAGAAAAAAGAATTCTCCTTTGGATGAAGGAGAGATAGAATTATTTATAGACTTCCTCAAGGCAATTTTCACTTACAGGAGAAAAAAATTGAAGAAAGCCTTGAAAATTTCAGGCATTGAAGATGTAGAGCGTATCGACGAGAACCTTCTCGATAAACCAGTTCTGCTCTTAGAGCCCTCAGAAGCTTTAGAGGTATTCAAGGCAATAGAACCAATATATAGCTCCTAGGGATTATTTAATTCAAATGCCCAAGCGACCAGCACGTTGCTATACCAAAATAAGTAGCCCTCCATACACCAGAAAAGAATATATTCATGGAGTACCTGCCCCAGAGATTAGAATGTTCGAAATGGGGAACACCAAGGAAAAGGACAAGTTCAGGGCATGGGTCCATCTCTACGCTATAGAGCCAGGAAATATAAGAGCAAGAAGCTTAGAAGCTGCAAGAAAAGCTGCAAACTATGTGTTGAAAAAACTTGGGAGAAATGCATACTTTCTGAAGATATGTGTATATCCACATCATGTCCTAAGGGAAAATAAGATGATGAGCGGAGCAGGAGCCGACAGAGTGCAGAAGGGAATGCGACTAGCATTCGGCAAACCTATTGAGACAGCAGCTCACATAAGGAAAGAAACATTAATTATGGAGGCAGCATCGCATGTGGAAAACCTCGAACATCTAAAAGAGGCGATAAGAAGGGCTTCACATAAGATTCCTTTAAAGACAAGAATTGTTGTTGAAGTAAAGAAGTGACCCTAAAGAATCGTACATTTGAAATCCCAAGAATAGAACTGGAAAAAATACTTGAGAAAACAGACTTCGACGCTGTTCTTCTGGAAGTGCCAGACGGTGTAAAACATCTCATACCCGAAATTTTGGAAATTATAAGGAAGAAAAAACATGAAGCGAAAGTTTACATATCAGGAGAGGGATGTTACGGTTTATGCTATATCGAAGACTGTGAAGCAAAAACTATTGGGGTAGACTTGGTGATCAATATAGGGCACGTCTATAAGATGAACATTAAAAAACATGATGATTTAACGATAATACATGTTCCGCTTTTGGTAAAGAAAGCTAAACAGATAAAAGGAAAAATTAAGGAGTTTATAGAAAAGAAACTCTATCATTTGATCAGGAAATATAGATATATTGCGCTGTCATCAACCGTGGAGCATTATATTTTTATGCAAGACTTTAGAAGACAGCTTGAAAAGATGCATTTTAAAGTTTTCATTGGAGAAAGTGGATCTCTTGAAAAGGGGTTAATTATAGGATGTGACTACTCTAACCCAATGTCATTAGACGATAAGTGCGATGTGCATGTGATACTTGCTAGTGGCAGATTTCACGGACTGGGATTAGCCATGAACACGAGGAAAAAAGTCATTGTAGCTGACATCTTGAATTGGGAAACATTAACGTTTACCGAAGAAGAGATAGGAAAGATAAAGAAAAAGCGAATGGCTGCTCTAGGAAAGATGCTTAATGCAAGGAGGATAGGGATAATAGTTGGAACAACGATGGGACAGAGAAGAATGAGAGAGGCGGAAAAGATAGCAGAGACATTAAGCAAGAGAGGATTTCAAGCAGATATTATTGTGATGAAGGAGGTCAGTGGAATAAAACTACTGAACTTGATGCATGTATATGATGCCTTCGTAGTGTGTTCGTGCCCTAGGATAGCCTTTGACAAAGAGTATGAAGAGTTGAAAATACCAATCATATTACCAGATGAATTGTATGAGGTGTTAGAGGGATAGACATGAAAGGAAGAAAATCCAAGGAGGAGAGAATGGATAAAATTGTAATACCCGGTGACAAGGTAGGAATAACTGAGGAACTCGAGCCGTTAGAGAACGTTTACACGCACAGGGGGAATCTATTCTCAAGCACAATAGGGACAATTGATATAGATGTTGAAAATAAGAGAATATCAGTGAGAGGATTAACTGAAGTTAACATACCTAGGAAAGATATGCGAGTATATGCACAGATAGTACACGTGGATCAAAAATATGCGGTATGTAAGATTATAAGAGATGACAAGAGAAAACTTAAAAGGACATTTACAGCATTCCTGTTAATTTCCGACGTAAGTAGTAAACATATACCCGACATGTTTTATGCTGTGAGACAGAATGACATAATCTATGCTAGAGTGCTTTCCAATAAAATGCCACCCTTTTCGATTTCTACAAGAGGAAAACTTTTCGGAGTCGTCCTTGCATACTGTCAAAATTGCGCCGTGTATATGAAGAAGAAAAAGGGAAATGAAGTGCAGTGCCCCATATGCAAAACTATAGAAAAGAGAAAGCTCTCGATAAACTATGGAAAGGTTCCGGTGGACATTATCCTAAGAAAAAACTGAAATTGTGAGAAGAACACTTATATTGATGTGCCATAACTTTAAAAAGTATGAGCACCCAAATGAAGGTAAGAGTACTTGAAAAAGGAAGAAACCTGCTTAAGCTCGAGATCGAGAATATAGACCCCATAATATTTCACATGATGAATCACCATATGGAAAACGAGCCAAATGTCGAGATTTCGGGATATCAAATAGTTCATCCAATGAGTAACAAATACGTATACATCATAAGAGTCAGGAGAGGAACTCCGAAGAAATATATGATAGAAGCCTTAGAGAAAATACTTAAAGATTTGAAGGAATTTAAAGAGGAACTTATGAGTAAAGTAAGTCGATAAAAACTAATGAAGATGAGACAATGACTTGGATAAAGTTCTGCCCTAAATGCGGTGCAATGATGGAGGTTATAAGAGAGGGAAACAGGGCTATACTTAGATGCCCCTCTTGCGGGTACTCGTCAGAGCTCCATACGGATAAAAATCTATCTTTCACAGAGAGTGTTGAACACCCAGTTTCACGTGAGATGATTATAGAGAGTGAGGAGCTTCAGGAGATAAGGAGGCTACCCACAGCCAGAGTTGAATGCCCAAAATGTGGCAACAATAAAGCCTATTGGTGGTTTATGCAGACTAGAAGTCTAGACGAGCCTGAGACAAGATTTTTTAGATGCACGAAATGTGGATATACTTGGCGCGAATATGATTGACCGAGAAGCCTCCGTACGCTGCAATAAATGTAATTTAGAAAAGACCTCTAATTAAGAAAATGAGGTGGCTAAAATGTTTAAGGCGACTTTGCCAAATGCTAAGGACTGGCTAAATATTGTCAAGGCCATATCGACGCTAACTGAGGAAGGAAACTTTCATGCAACATCCGAGGCAATGACGTTTAGATCACTTGACGCAAGTAGAACTGCGATGATAGATATATACATGCCCAAGGAAGCTTTTGATGAGTACGAGTGCACGGAGGACACATATATAGGAATGAATTTAAGTGAAATGCTTAAAGTGCTAAAACGGGTGACTACGAGAGACAGCATAACACTTGCTTTGAAGGAAAATCTACTCGAGGTATCAATTAGAAATCGATACACAAGGGCATATGCATTACCTCTACTTGACCTCGAGACAGAAAAATACCCCGAACCTAGCATAGAATTTAGGGCACACGCAACGTTAATTTCATCGTCATTCTACAAAGCGCTAAAGGATCTTGAAGTCATTGGAGACAACGTTAAAATTACGATTAAACCAAGTGAAGTTACTTTTGAAACGAAAGGAGACATAGCTAAAGCATTTGCCAAGCTAGGAGGAGAGCTTGGAGAGGACTTGATATCAATTGAATGCAGTGAAGAGGTATATGCCACATATAATCTGTCAGCTTTAACCAACATCCTGAAAGCTCTTTCAAGCATACTAGATACTATAACGTTATCTATGTCAACTAATATGCCTCTCAGACTAAGAGGAGAAACCCCGGAAGGAATCAGGATAACGTATTATCTAGCAAGTAGAGCTGAATGAGCACAACATTCCACTACAAATACCCCTTTTTATTTTATGGAGAAAGAGCCTTAGCCAGCATCATAGAGGAGATCCCCCTGGACAATCTAAGAAACTTGATTTCCAATATCGTAAGTAGAAAAGCTTGGGACAGAGTAAGCGACGACCCACTAAACATAATGTTGACGGTAGCCATTCTCCAACGATTACAAGCTAAAAGACTACTTTCAAGGTATGCAGTCAGACTGTCTAAGAAAATAGGAAGTGAAATCCAGAGAGAAAGCACGGAAACTGTTCTCAACGTAGCTAGGAAAATTATTGATAATAGAATAAACGTTGAAGATATTCAACTTCGAGGAGTGAAAACTTCGCTGTTTAAAATTCCAGTTCCTACTTACTTGAGGATTTCACAGTATTTCAAGTCGATAAAGTGGAAACTTGTAAATCAAATAGTAATAAATGGATACGTATACGTGGGAAGAAGAGACCTCATAAGACTTATCGAAGAAATGTTGAAGGACGCCATAATCAATGAACGAATTAGACTAAAACTTCCAGATCACATAGATCTGAGCGATGAATATAGGAGAATAAGCCAAATTGAAAGGACGTTTACCGAAAAAATTAAAATGCCTAAGGGAAAGATAAGGGTTGATGCATTTCCCCCGTGTATGAGAGAGCTTTTAAGTAGAGCGCGTGAGGGAAGAAATCTATCTCATACTGAAAGATTCTCTCTAGCGACATTTCTCTTTTCGCTTGGAATGTCCATCGATGACGTAAATGAAATTTTCTCAAATTTGCCGGATTATGATGCACGCAAGACGATGTACCAGCTCAGGCATTTAAAAGGATTAGTAGGCTCAGGAACAAAATACTCTCCTCCATCATGTAAAAAACTTCGGTTTTACGGTATCTGTATCAGGGGAGAAGAATGTAAAGATATCACTCATCCATTACAATATTACTTGAGGAATGTCAAAAGAAGACATAGAGAAAAGAGATAACATAAGTGTAATAAAGAAAATATTCAAATGGTATTATAGTACACACTCATCCAGCATTATCTGCGAGAATGTTGAGAGACGTGAGTTTGGGTTCATGCTTTTCGATGGAAACGTGATGGTACGGCATAAATCCTTCAAATCAATTCTTGAACTGAGAAGATTTATTGCAGAACTAGCTCCAAAGCATGCCTATCACTCAATAGCAATATATGAGAAACCTGATGCCCCCATGGAGGAGAAAGGGTGGGTATGCGCTGAATTATTGTTTGACATAGATGCAGACCACATTGCTAAGAAATATGGTATAGCGATGAGACCTGAAACATATCTACAATGTATGACCATAGCCGCTGAAGAGACCATAAAGCTTATCGAGGAATTTTTGCTGACTGATTTTGGACTAGCACCAAGGGATATAGCAGTACTGTTCTCGGGAGGAAGAGGATTTCACGTCCATGTTAAGAACAAGGAATTTGAATACATGGACCGTGCAATGAGGCAAGAGATAGTGGATTACATTACTGGAAATGGAATAAACCTCAAGGCAACCATGATTTTCGAAGGATACTTCCTTATGGAGGGACACGGGTGGATTGGAAGATTAAGCCGTGGAGTATACGAAGTATTAGAGTCAGGATATTTCAGATCGAAGCTGAGAAAACAACAAGTCAATGCTATAGATAAGAGGTGTAGAAGAATACTAGAGGAGATTCTAACGGGATTTTCAGGGACATGGAATGAGCTTTCAGATAAAACTAAGAAAAAGATTTTGGAAATGGCCGTTGAGTTGATGAGAGGGGACGTAGACCGTGTCGTTACATCAGATATATCAAGATTGACCAGGATAGTGGGAACGCTTCATGGAAAAACTGGTTTAAAAGTGATAAAAGTTGATATAAGCAAATTAGAGAGTTTTGATCCTACGAAAGAGGCCCTTGCCTTACCGACATCCCCTCAGATAACGGTCAAGTTCCTAAGCGACATTGGAAGTGTAAGTTTCAATGATGACATTTATGGGCCGTATAGAGAGGGGCAAATCAAGTCTATTCCAATTCCTTTAGCAGTATTCCTAAGTGGATTTGAATGTGTAAAGCTTTTAAATGGCGGAATTCTTGAATGAAATAAGTGAAAATGTACGAGAAGCTACTTAAAATGCTATCTGATGAAAGGGATAGTGAGACTTTACTAAAGTTAGAGAAAAATTTCACGTCTAAAGTAGGTGAGCATTTAGCAAGGCTAGATAAGAAAATCAAGCGAATGGCTGAAGATGATGTGAGAAGGATACTGCTCGAGAAAGAGCGTGAAATAATTACACTTGCTTATGAGCAACTCATGAAATTAAGGATACTGAAGATAACAATATATGCCATTACTGGAAGAGAAAATCTCTTAGAAGAAGAGCACTTGACTGATGAAGAAAAGAAGTTTTTAATTCACCTTAAAAAGTTTATAGGGCAAATACGAAAAAATGTTTTAAAACGGGAAATTGATATAGAGAAAGAACTTATAGTAGTGAGAATACTAAAGGATATACCGGAAGAGATAGTTGGAATAGACTTAAAGACATATGGACCATATAAAAAGGAGGATGTAGCTGCAATACCATACATGTATGCTAAAATCCTGATAGATAAAGGATACGCAGAACCAATAGAGGTGGATGAATAATGAAAATTCCCGCAAAGATAAGAACATACTGCCCAAAATGCCTCAAACATACTATACATACAGTCTCACTGTACTCGCACGGAAAGAGTAGAACACTTGCTATTGGAAATAGAAAATATGCTAGAAAGAAGAAAGGATATGGAGGCCAGCCTAGGCCGATTCAGCGTAAGAAAGCAAAGGTCACGAAGAAGCAAATGATAAAGCTCAAATGCACTGAATGTGGAAGAATTGTTCAGAGAGAGGGTATTAGAATCAAACGACTAGAGATAGTGAGGTGATACCGAATTGGTGAAAAAGAGAAAAATCGAGATACCGATGCCTAGAAGCTATTTCATGTGCATAGAGTGCCCTCAATGCTCTTCAAAACAAATAGTATTCAGTCACGCTACAACTAGGGTTAAATGCCTCGTCTGTGGAAAACAACTTCTCGAGCCAACTGGTGGAAAAGCCAAGCTCCTTGAAGGGGTGAAGGTTTTAGAAAGGTATGGAGTAGCTGGAGGTTAGACTATACCCCGCAAATGGCCTGAAGTTAACGAGTTAGTTGTTGGAACTGTTACTGAAATTACAGATTATGGGGCCTATGTCTCGCTTGACGAGTATAGTGGTAAGAAGGCTTTTATCTACATCTCAGAGATAAAGAGAGGATACGTTAAGAGAGTAAGAGACTATCTAAGGGAAGGGCAGAAGGTAGTTGCCAGAGTGATAAACGTTGACCCGGATAAGGACATCATTGATTTGTCACTGCGATATGTTACTGAGAGAGAAAAACAGCTTAAAATGAAAGACTATAAGGATCGAAAGAAAGCCTACAAGATAGTTGAGCTAGCGCTCACAGGAACACCCTATGAATCTGAGATAAAAAGAGTATTTTACCTCTTAGATGAAAACTTTGAAAACCCCTACATTGGATTAGAGGAGGCCAGAAGAAAGGGAAAAACAGTGCTGTTGAAGCTTGGAATAGCCGATGAGATAGCAGAAATTCTAATGAAAGAGATCATGGAGCGTGTAAAGCCAAGTTATACTTCACTAGTTTATCAGGTGAAAGTTGAAAGTTTAGCTCGGGATGGAGTTTTTAAGATAATGGATTACCTAGAAAAATGTAAGAAAAATCTGGAAAAGAGAGATATAAAAAATGTTGAAATTACAGTAATATCACCTCCCCTTTACAGAATTAGAGTTCTTCATGAAAATCCTAAGTATGTAGAACAAACGTTCAAGAAAGTTGCTCTAGAGATGCTTAAAGTTGCCAAGGAGATGAACATTGAAGCAGAGTTCAAGACGGAAAGGTAACCTGAGAAAGGAAATCATGAAGTGTACTGAATGTGGAAGATATACTATGAGGGAAGATAAGTGCCCTTACTGTGGGGGTAAGCTCAAAGTAGCAATACCACCAAAGTTTTCTCCGCATGACAGGTATGCAAAATATAGAAGGCTTATGAAGTATGGGAAATAATGAAATTACTACTCATAAAGTTTATTGTATAATGGCTGGTACACTAACACCCACCCATGCTCTGACTTGTACACTAGTTTGAACAGCTGCAACGGATATACTTGAACCTGCCCTTGGTATACGTCTCTTACTGCATCTTTATACTGATCCATGAGTAGTTTGAATATCGTCGTGTTATATAATGGCTCCTTTGGCATGGATTTAGTAGAGTCCCAATAGTCTTCCCACTTGTATCCAGCAATCTCACAGATCCATCTTAGCTTTCCATAATCTCCAAACATTAAGAATCTCCATTTTCCTTGTCTATCCCTGATCACTGTTATGAAGACCACGACATATGACACATTGTATCTCTTGAATATTTTTAGAGCCTCTTCCTCGGTTGACATGAATGCTTTGGCCACCATGTGAATCTGTGTTGAATTTGATGTGGCGTTATCAACTAGCGTAGTTTTTTCTCCCATTGATTGCAACCAGTATCCATAGTCCCACCAGCTTGCTACAACCGTTCCTGGTGGAACGTTCATTCTAAGCCACATTAGAACTTCTAGCCAGTCATTGTAGTATCCGCGAGCTGATATTGCTGACGAAGCTATTGTAACAGGATATCTTGCCTGGTCAACAAAGTTTGGCATATAGAATGTTGTCAACATGGAAATCGCAATTAGTGAGGCTAGGAATAGAGAGAGAAATTCCTTTTCAATGATAGGAGTCACTCGCATTCTCCTAGGACTTATGATCGCTGGCTTTGCCCTGAAAGCATCAATTATTGGAGTTGCAATGCTGTAAAATCCATACGCTGCTAGGAAGGCAACTGCAGGAGCCAGTATCAGAAGCAGACGAACCATTGATGAAGCAAAGTATAAAGCAAGGAGACCATATACAATTGCAACAAGATCCTCGTTACGCCTCCTCTTCATCAACAAGATAGTTCCTATAGGAGCGAAAAGGAAGGCCATTCCCTGTTGCGCATAGAAAACAGCCCACGGTGACGGATGATGTTCTCCTACAGACATTATTAAAGGTATCTGGGTTCTAAAGAAGGGGTTTATAACAGCCCAGAATTTAGATGGAAGCCCAAATATCAAGCCTATTAAGTATAGAGCTCCCAACCCTAATGAGATCACTATTATCCCTATTATTACAGTTCTGATCTGTAGTGAGAATGGTATGGGAAGATGCCTTGTAAGCTCTATGATCCATAGCAGGATCAACGTGAAGTATGGAATTAAAAGGTTTGCAGAGAGTAGTAGTTGAGGCCCTGTTCTCGGAACTAGGGCTGCAAGAGCACAACCTATGAGTATAGCGGAGGTGTAGTATACTGTCAGAAATGGCTGGTATCGTTTAAATACTATTAATGTGAGAATAGATAATGCAAGCAAGTTAAATGCGAAGAGGAAGGCACCCCAGCTGGCTGCAAGATATGCTAAGAGAAGCCCAGTTATGATTCCGTATCTAAGAGATTTATCGGCGTTTTCAGGTTTAACTCCCTTGACCATGAACAAGAAAATCATTGTGAGAAGAAAAACTCCTAGAAATTCATTATCATAAAAGCCCAGTGTAGTTCTTGATACATATGCTGGGAGGATAGCGAGCAGAAAAGCTGTCAATAACCCTACATTTCTATTAGCTACCTCTTTTCCTAGGAAAAAAGCCGCTAATACTGTAAGGCATCCAAAGAACACTGGTATATAGACACAGAACGTGTATATGCTAAGTTCAGGAATGAATAACTTAACGATCATGTACAGGATCGCTGTTGTGAATGGAACTCCTAAATAAAGGGCTTTCCACATATCCTGCCCATATGGATACCATGCCATTTGATTATGCCAGTGGAAGTATGCTCCTAAGCCTTTTTCGATCAAATACTTCGTAGCCATGTACTGTACATGAGGGTCATACGCCCCTAGAAATGCACCCCATTCGAGTGGCTGTAATCTAATCAATGCAGCTATGCTACATATCATCAAGAGTATAATCAACGTGAGTAGCGAGTCTCTGTTAATTGGCAGAGAGGCCTCCGATATCCAGTAGGGTATTTCCTTGATTTTCTCCTTTATCTCTTTTCTAGATATTTGACGCAAACCTTTAATCTTTCTCATCACTATGGCAGCAATATTTTTGACATTCATTTTACTTTTCTTCCGCTATTGTTTTTTCATATTCATGAGGAGATAGACATTTTTCTAAATCTTTCTTAGCTGACGGGGATTTAATCTTGACAATCCATCCATCATCGTATGGTGAATTGTTTATTAGCTCAGGTTCTTCCTCTAGACGAGTGTTTACCTCTACGATTTCACCGCTTATGGGAGTGTAAACTTCAGCAGACGTCTTTATGGATTCTACAATAGCTACGGTGTCCCCTGCCGAGACTTGATCACCTGGACTCTTTGTAAATTCTACATAAACTATCTCGTGAAGTTTCTGTTGAGCGTAATCTGTAATTCCTATAGTTGCCATGTTTTCTCCTTCTAACTTTACCCATTCATGAGTTTTCGTGTACATTACATCTTGCCTTACCTCATACTTGCTCAAACTACACTCCTCCTATATCCATACTTTGTTTCATCATAGAAGGGCCATTTTGATATCTTAGCAGGGTAGCGTCTACCTCTGACATCAATATACACGGTGTTACCTAATATTGATTTTTCAGGTGAAATATACATGAAACCTATACATCTTCTGAGAAGTGGAGAATATACCCCTGTTGAAACAAATCCAATATTTTCAGAGTCTGAGTAGACTTTAGCTCCGTGCCTAGCTATTCCTCGCTCCATTATGAACCCTGATCTCACCCTTTTGAGAGGGGAACTTTTGATTTTAATTAGTGTCTCTCTTCCAATGAATGGACCCTTTTTCGTTTTAACTACAAATCCAAGTTTTGCCTCATATGGGTTTATATTCTCGTCTATGTCATTGCCATATAACACCATGCCAGCTTCTGTTCTTAGCGAATCACGAGCACCAAGCCCACAAGGCATAGCATTGAACAATTTACCTTTGTCAATAAGAGTATGCCAAAGCTGTGCAGCTAATTCAGGGGAAGACTCAAGTAAAATAAGTTCAAATCCATCCTCTCCCGTATATCCTGTCCTTGAGACTACCAGGGAAATATCCTTCCAGTCAATGCTTTTACATGCAAATCTTTTAAGGTCACTCACTTCGATTCCAACTTCGCTCATTAGCTTCTCGGAGTATGGGCCTTGAACAGCAAGCATTGAGCTTTTATCTGTTACATTCGTGATATCAACATCATAATCTCCAATATGGGATGTAATCCATCTTAAGTCCTTGAGAGTATTTACAGCATTTACAACCATTATAAACATACTTGAATCGAGTCTGTAGATTATCAGATCGTCAATTATACCTCCTTTCTCATTACACATTAGCGAGTACTGGCAGAAGCCTGGTTTAACCTTTCTTACATTGTTGGTCGTAATATAATTCAGGAATTTCTCGGAGTCGGGGCCCTCTATGATAAACCTCCCCATGTGAGACACATCGAAGAAACCAACGTTTTCTCTCACGCACATATGCTCTGCCGAGATGCTCTTAAAGTATACTGGAAGAAGCCACCCAGCAAACTCTATAAGCGTAGAAGAATCTTTATAACAATCAAAGAAGTGTGTCTTCTTCAACTTTCCCACGTTTAACTACCTCCGAGTAGTTAGAAAAATATGACAAACAAACAATATTAGTCTTTAACAATGAGAGTAGAGCTCATACCTTTAAAAATGCCTAGAGTAGTAAAACCTTGTGAAAACCTGCATAAAGTAATCGAGGAAGCACTCTACCATAATAGCGTAAGCTTGAAAGAAGGAGACATACTTGTTATATCTAGTAAAATTGTTAGTACATGCCTTAATTTGTTCATAAAAGGGGATAAAGCGTTCAGATACGCATTTTCACAAGCTGACAGAGTATTGGATGTTTTCTCCAATTGGATGCTTACAATGAAGGGTGATAACATTTTACTTAACTCTGGAATAGACGTGTCAAATGCACCTCCAGGGAAACTGTCCATACTTCCAAGGGACCTTAACTCGATTGCACGCTCGGTGCATTTGAGAATATTGATGAGGAAAGGCATAAAAGTTGGGGTTATAATTTGTGATAGCTTCGTCTTTCCTCTTAGAAGAGGAACTGTTGGTATATGCTTAGGATTTCACTATGTTAAACCTATCATCGATTACAGAGGTGAAAGAGACCTATACGGTAAAACAATGAAAATAACTGCTATTAACGTGGTAGACACGATATCAAATATGGCACATATACTCATGGGAGAGGGGATTGAAAAAATTCCAATAGTAGTCGTAAGAGGCCTCAAGCATATTGTCCAAAAAATACATCCTGAGGAGCTTGCAGACTTCAGAATGCTTGAAAATGAATGTGCCTTCAGAAAGTTATACTTTTGAAATCCTGAGAGATGAATCACTTGTTTATCTTGATCTCTATCTTAAGGGGTTTCCTATTAAGCTTCTTCTTGCAGTTCGGGCAAACTCCGTTGTATTTTTCATACACTTGGAGTGGAGGGATCAACTCCTTAGACTCATATAACACATAGCCACATTTTTCACAAACTATTTTTTCAACCATAGTATAATATGAAGATTAAAAGCTGAAAATAAATTTAACAGAAAAGTGGGGATCATGAGAAGAATTTTAATTATCGCTGAGAAACCATCAGCTGCAAAGAAAATTGCATACGCCCTCTCGGACAAAGGAGTTAGAATTGTAAAAGTAGGAAAAACGCCAATTTATGCTACAACCTTTAAAGGGCAACAAATATATGTGGCCTACGCTATGGGGCATCTTTATAACATTGTACAGAAAAGTGGTGGATGGATATTCCCCGTATACAACATAAAGTGGGAGAGAACTTCTCCAAAGGATAGGAGTTACAATGAAAGAATAAAGGAGACTATTCAAGCTATAGCAAAAATAGCTAGGGAAGTCGATGAAATAGTGGTTGCATGCGATTATGACATAGAGGGAAGCTTAATAGGATACAATGTAGTTAAATATGCTTGCGGTGAAAAATACTTTAAGAAAAGCAGCCGGATGATATTTTCAACGCTAACGAGAAACGAGTTGCGAAAAGCCTTCGATAGAAGATTAAAGACTTTAGATTGGCCCGTTATTGAAGCTGGTAAAATGAGACATGAGATCGATTGGATCTTTGGAATAAACCTTTCACGTGCACTAACCCTATCTCTTAGAAGAGTAGGTGATCGAGAGAGGATACTTAGCATTGGCAGAGTGCAGGGCCCTACGCTTAAACTCCTAGCAGAGAGAGAAATCGATATAAACACTCATGTTCCACTGCCCTATTGGAAAGCGAGAGCCATAGTGGAGATAAATGGTGTAAAATATGTTGCCGAATATGCTGGAGGAAACATCGAATCTGAGGAAAAGGCCTTAGAAATTAAAAAGATCAGAGATAAGTATGCTACTGTAAAGAAAATCGAGAGAAAAGTCACTAAGGAACGACCTCCACCACCATTTAATTTAGGAGAGTTACAGAGAGAAGCTTACAGAATCTATAGGATAAGCCCTGGAAAAACACTAGAAATCTCCGAAAAGCTGTATCTTCAAGCTCTTATATCATATCCTCGAACCGGAAGCGAACAAATACCCGACAGTATAGACGTTAAGGGAATAATAGAAAAACTGGGTGAAATGAGAGAATACAGAGACCTTGTTCAGAAAATATTTGAACACAGTAAAAGGCCTAAACCTGTAAAGGGGAAAGGTACAGACCCTGCGCATCCGGCGATACATCCTACTGGAGAAAAAGTAAATATAAAACTGTCGGGAAATGACAGAAAGATTTACGATCTTATCGTGAGAAGATTTCTGGCAAGTTGTTATAGGAGTATGACCAAAAGTGAGACGAGAGCATTATTGGACATAGAAGGGCATTTATTCGTATTGAAGGGGGTAGAAATCATTGATCATGGATGGCTCAAAATCTATCCCTTTAAGAAAGTAACTGAAAAACCATTCCCACGGATAGTTGAGGGAATGAAACTCAAAGTTATAAGAGTAGAGGTAGAGGAGAAGTATACGAAGCCCAAGCCTAGATACAATGTAAGGTCGCTTCTTAAAAAAATGGAGAATCTTGGGCTTGGAACAAAAGCTACAAGGGCTGAAATCATTGAAATACTGTTCTCCAGAAGGTATCTGGAGAATCCAAACAATATAGAGGTAACGGATCTTGGAATGAAGGTATCTGAAATACTATCTAAGATTTGCCCTGAAATACTTTCAGTGGAGCTCACCAGAAATGTCGAGCAAATAATAGATGAACTTAAAAGTGAATACTTGACATCCGAGTATAGAAAAGTAATCGTAGCAAATACTGTACTTGGGCTTTACAGCGTTCTTAGTAAGATGAAGAAAAATGAAATGAACATTGGACAAAGTCTAGTTGGAAAGGATTTTAAGCCGCATGTAGAGGGAAAACCTATAGGTAGGTGCCCAGTATGCGGGAATCAGCTTCTCATAGTGCGATCTAAAAAAACTAAGAAGAGATTCATAGTCTGCTATGGTAGAACTACTGGTGAATGCGACGTTACACAACCCTTACCCCAGAAGGGGCGAATACGACCACTACATGAAACATGTAAGTATTGTGGATATCCGCTTTTAGCATGCGTAAGTAAGGGAAAGGAGTGGGTATTTTGCACAAATATAAGGTGCCCAGGCAAGAGGAAAAATGTGTAATTTGTGATAGACCAAGAGAAAGTGAAAGCCTATACTGTAAATATCATAGGTTAGCATATGAGAGACTGAAGAGTGGATATAATGAATGGAGAAAAAGAAAGAAAAACATTACTTGGAGTAAATATTTGGATGTAGTCTATAATAACAAATACACAGGTAAGTGGATAAAAGAGGTAATAGAGGGCATCCGGAGAGGGAAGCATGAAGGAAAAACTTAAGAAACTGAAAAGAAAAATTAATTTTCTCTCATACAAGCTGGATAGAAAGCTGTACTCGTTCGAGAGAAAAATTGCAAGGATGAAGGTCCCCGACTACATTTATGTTATGCTGATAGCAGCAGTGTACGTCTTCATGCTAAGCGGTGGAGTGTATGTGCTGATGGAAGAACCTCTATTTTACCATATAGTTTATCCAATATACCCTAGCGTATGGGGCCAAACAGTCGCTGAAACCATACTTATAATGTTTACATGCATTATGGGAATATCTGGATTATATATGTACCATATAGGCTCCAAAAACATATACAACAGAGATTATGCACTTAAGATGTTTGTACTAGGCACAATATTCATTTTCACAGCTATAGCAATACTGATGTATGCAATTAGTGTAAAAATAGCAATGTAGAAAGGAGAAGAGCCAATACAACTTGCATGATAAATGATAATTTTAGTCTCTTTAACGACTCAACTAGGAAAAATTCAAGTTTATCAAAGCATCCTTCCATTGTTATAACTGGAAAGTAGATTCTGCACGCCGAAAATCTGAACGGTGAAAGATCTTCTATCGCCTTGTCAACGCAGTCAGTTATTTCCTTGAGTAGTTCCTCGTATGATATTTTGATGCCAACTGGAACATATTTATAAGCAGGATTTCTACCGTCGAGAATGTGTGTATCCGTGGTAATAATCTTGAACTCAAAACCGTATCTGCGTTTTAGATCTTTTGAAAGGTTGACTTTATAATCCCTCAGAATATTATTCCCATCTATTACTACCATGCCAAATTGTTTTCCATCGATATCTAGGACAAAACTCCTAATACCTCCGGGACCAAGCCCCTTCTCATAATGTGTAGGAATATTTAACTTGGCAAAGCCTATTTTACATTTCTCAGATAACTTGATAGAGCCTACACGTTTCCTATAGTTAGCAAGAACGTTCATAAGTGCATTGTATTCCTTTTCAGTAAACGTTTTAGAGAAGGGATATGGCTCCTCAAGAAGAGTTGTCGAGTTATGTGCGTCTACTACGGTAACAGGTGAACCTATCTCTGCTTCAACAAGTTTTTGCACGGTGAAGGGCAAGTCCTCGTTTATATCCCTGTCAAGCTCCATTACACAGAGGATATGCCCACCTAGGGATATGAAAAGGGAGTTCAGGCAATCACTTCTAAGCTCAGTAACCCCCATCGGCACTTTTCTAGATTTCTTTTCGCATATGAGAATAGCTCTTGCAAGTTCCATCCACAAATGTCGCCTAAATCCCGGTGAAACAACATTTTCATTATGTGTAGAAGGCCCCTTGGTCACTATACACTTTAAGTTGTTTGACTCAAGACGCTTTATGACGAAGCCTGGTATATCGCTTGAACCCACATTTCTGAATGGACCGAAATGTATACAAAAATTTATCCAGGCAATGGCGTCTTTACCCCTCTTGAAATATAACAGGTCACAGAAAAGAACCTTAAGCTTCCCCATCGATGAAAATATCATGTTTAACGCAGAACGTTTCAGATGGATCCAATTGTCGAGAAAGGCATAGACAATATCTGTCCCGCGAAAAGGGGAAATCGCGTACCCTAGTTTATCGATCGACAAGCACATCCATTTGAGCGCGAGCAAAGCTGAGAGAACTGCAAAAACGAATGAAAGTGGTGCCACCTTTTCACATATAAGTATATATGCGGGAACGATGAAAACCATAGATTCCAAGATATAAAGTTTCGACCTAGCTATGAACTTGAAAACAAGCATAGATATGAATGTGGAAACAGTACATGCTACTGTGAAAATAAGAGATAAAGCCTCGATAAACATGGATAGAGCTAGAGAAATCGCTAATATAGCTAATGAGATTACAGAAAGTGTAAGAACTCTCTTAACATCTAATCCGTTATCGCTCAAAAACTTTCCGAATACAAAACTTAACAGTAAGTATAGACATGATACAACAGCTGACAGAAAAAGCCAATCATGTATTGGCGATAAGTGTTTTAAGCTTGCAACATATGAGGATGTAAAGGAGAAAAAAAGGAGACAGAGAATAGATAAAGACGGTTTGATAGAGCGAGGTATGCTTTTATAGTACGATACAAAAGCCTTGACCATTTCTATGGTGTAATTGTTTTAGGCCCAAAAACGTTAGCAAGAATCACGATAGTCATCAGTATTACAGTTAGAGCTACGACAAAATATGGTGAAATCTTGAATCCGTAACTTTCTTCCTCGTAGAATCTTAGTAGGCCTGCGCTGGATGCAGGCCCCTTTGCTCTTCTCTCCCTACGTTCTCGGCGAGACATTTCAAAAAATAAAAAGTGAGAAAAATATTTAGGTTATACCGCAAAGTTCAAGTAACTGGTTCCATTCTTTATCTACGTCTTCCTGTATCCTTGCGATTAAATCTTCTCTTTTCTCTGGCTTAAATAGGTGAGCAAATCGCCCCTGCAATTTGAGATATTCCTCGATAGGTTTCTTTAGCTTCGGGTTTTTAGCTATCGCGAGACTTGGCGGTGAGAGTTTGTATTCTCTAGTTTCAGGATCATATTCCCATAATGGAAATGCACAGGTTTCAACAGCGAGTTTAGCAACCCTTATAGTCATGTTCGGCGGGAATCTCCATCCTCTGCAGCATGGGCTTATCGCATGTATGAAAGCTGGGCCCTTGTATTCTATTCCCTTGCGCGCCTTCTCCATTAAGTCACGCCAATAAGCAGGTGACGCTGTCGCAACATATGCATTTCCATGAGCAGCTATTATGTTGGCAATTGGTTTTCTAGCCTCTAGCTTCCCTGGTATGACTTTTCCAACTTGACTAGTTGTCGTCCAAGCGTAACGTGGAGTAGCACCTGATCTCTGGATACCAGTGTTCATGTAGGCATTGTTATCATAAAGGACATAGAGGAAATTGTGACCCCTCTCTATAGCGCCACTTAGGGACTGGAGACCAATATCCACGGTGCCTCCGTCGCCACCAAAGACTATAATGTCTGGAACCTTTTTAACTACTCCCTTGTCTTTGAGAGCCTTAAACGCTAGCTCCACACCACTAGCTGTCGCGGCAGCGTTCTCGAATGCATTGTGAATCCATGGAACCGCCCATGCAGTATATGGGAATATGGTGCCAGCGACCTCCCAACAGCCGGTTGCATGAACGACTACTACATGTTTTGGGTCAGGAACGCTATGCATAACTAGTCTACCTATGATCCCAGCTGCACAGCCAGCGCATAGTCTGTGGCCTGATGTGAATAAACTTCTTTTTTTAGCTAGCTCACGCAAATTTATCCAACTCATTCTCTCACCCCTACAAACTCAATCTTCCTCTTTGGTTTTCCAGATTTTACAGTTTCAACTAAGTCATCGTAGATGGATTTCAGCATTTCCATGGTCATGTCTCTTCCACCAAGGCCATAGATGTAACCATTGATGAATGGATGTACATCGGAGTCGTAGAGGGCGGATCTAACCTCATTGTACACGGGGCCTCCCATTGCTCCGAAGGCACCGCTTCTGTCAAGCACAGCCACCCCTTTGACTCCCTCAAGCGCCTTTGGAAGTTCCTCATATGGGAATGGTCTAAATGTTCTAATTCGTACAAGCCCTAATTTATCATCTCCCTTGCTGATTAGCTTGTCGATCAATGACTTGACTGTTCCCGCTGTTGAGCTTAGGCATATGAATGCATACTCGGCTGAATCCATGTTATATGTCTCTATGAACCCATTTCCATAGCTCCTTCCACTAATCTTAGCGTACTCATCATGAACCTTCCTTATAACCTCGCGCGACTTTTCCATTGCATCCTCCTGTTGACGCTTATGCTCAAAATAGTAATCCCATAAGTCTAAAGGCCCAAATGTCAAGGGAACCTCATTTTCAGGATTTAGTGTTAGTGGAACTTTCTTGCCGAATACCTCGATTTCAGCTGGAATCCTGTGCTTGACAAAGTTACTTACTTTTTCATCCTCTAAAACGTCCACGTTTTGAGTTGTGTGGCTGATTAGGAAGCCGTCAAGCATTACCATTACTGGAAGAAGAACCTTATGGTTTTCGCCTATTCTGAAAGCTTGTATCACGGTGTCATATGCTTCCTGTGCGTCTTCACAATATATCTGAATCCAGCATGCGTCTCTCTCAGCCATGCTGTCTCCGTGATCTGTGTGTATATTTATCGGGCCGCTTAGCGCTCTGTTGACGATGGCCATGACAACTGGCAGACGAAGGGAAGATACAATATATAGTATCTCGTGCATCAGGGCTAGTCCATTTGCTGACGTGGCTGTGAACGTTCTAGCTCCTGCTGCTGACGCTCCAACGATCATAGAAATTGCCGAATGCTCCGATTCTGCGCAAGCATAGTATGCCTTGAGCTCTCCGTTTGCAACATACTCGGATAGTTTCTCCACTATTATGGTTTGGGGAGTTATTGGGAACGCCGCTATAACGTCGACATTTGACTGTTTAACGGCATATGCAACAGCTTCATCACCATTTAGAGCTAGCATCATCTTCCTTCACTCCTCCTTAACCATCGTTATAGCTTTAACAGGGCACATCTCTGCACAGATTCCACATCCCTTACAATAGCGGTAGTCCACTTGTACGGTGTTGCCATCCCAGACAATGCTGTCATCTGGGCAGAAGATCCAGCATGTTAAGCATTTAGTGCACTTACTTTGATCAATCACCGGCTTAAATGTTCTCCAGTCCCCAGTATGATATTCCGTTGCCTTCTTGAATGGAACCCCAGCTATCGGAATCTGCTTCCAACCGGGCTTGGCAAGATCTTCACTCAACTTTCTTAACCTCCTTGTAAGCTTCTTTAATAAGCTCAATGTTCTTTCTAGCTATCTCCTCTGAAAATCTCTCGAGGAAGATCTCTCTCGTCGTCTCAAGCATTGTTTTCAATGGTATTACTTCTCTGGCCTTCAGCAGTGCACCCAACATAGCAGTATTTGTGATACCTCTGCCTAGAATTTTAACCGCTAGGCTTGTGGCATCTAGGAACCATATGTCGTGTGGACCCTTCATCTTGTCAATGTATTGTTCAAGATACTTCTCGGGTATGTTTAGAACTAGTGCTCCATTCTCCTTTAACCCGCTTGTGACGGGGACACTCTTTAGTAGGGTATGGTCTAAAACTACTACGATATCTGGGTTATAGATTCCACAGTGTATCCTGATGGGTTCCTTAGATATTCTGGCATATGCTCTTATGGGAGCCCCTTCTCTTTCAGGACCGAACTCTGGAAAGCTTTGGACATACATGCCTTCCCTGATGGCGGCCCTTGCAAGTATCTGTACGGCAGTCCAAGCTCCTTGGCCACCTCTACCATGAAAACGTATTTCTATCAACTTTAGTCACCTATTCTTACAGTTAAATACAATAGGTTAACAGTTGATTTATATTTAGCGGAGGGAGTGAATGTGAGCGAAGAATATAAAAGAGCGATTGAACTTATGAAGAAACATCATGAGTGGATGCATCAAACGATAAATTTGATAGCAAGCGAGAACGTCTCATCACCTGCGGTAAGGATGGCCATGACATGTGACTTTGGACACCGATACGCTGAAGGATGGCCCGGTGAACGAGTCTATGCAGGATGCATATACATCGATGAAATGGAGCTTTTAGCTATTGACTTGATGAAAGAAATCTTTAAGGCAGAGTTCGCGGATGTGAGGCCTATATCAGGAGTGGTAGCTAATCTTGCAATTTATACAGCGTTTACCAAACCCGGAGACAGAATGATGGCATTATCAATACCATGTGGTGGCCATATAAGTATGGGAAGAGGAAAAATAGGTGGAACTGCAGGGGCAGTCCATGGCTTAAGGGTAACATATTTCCCATACAATGAAAAAGAGCTAAACATAGACCCTGATGCAACAATAAAGAAAATTAGAAGAAGCTTTGAGAAAGGTAAAAAAATAAAGTTGTTAATGTTCGGGGGGAGCGTATTCCCATTTCCACATCCTGTGAAAGAGATTGCAGATGTAGCAAAGGAATACAATATAATTGTGAACTATGATGCAGCACATGTTGCAGGGCTAATAGCAGGAGGGATTTTCCAAGATCCCTTGAGGGAAGGTGCAGATACCATGACTATGAGCACGCACAAGACTCTTCCAGGGCCGCAGCGTGGAGCTATAGTTGCCTATGAAAAATATGCTGAACCTATTAAGAGAGCAGTATTCCCAGGACTTGTAAGTAATCACCATCTGCATAGCATTGCAGCTCTTGTAATAGCGTTAGCTGAAATAAAGGCCTTTGGTGAAGACTATGCCCGAGCCATTGTGAAAAATGCAAAAGCATTAGCACAGGCACTTTATGAAAGGGGGTTAAATGTGCTAGGCGAGGAAAAAGGGTTCACAGAGTCCCATGTACTTCTTGTGGACATTACAAAATATGGCGATGGCGGTACTCTTGAAAAGAAGTTGGAGAGTGCTAACATAATAGTCAACAGAAACCTGCTTCCATGGGATATAAGAGAAGGAAGAAACTATATGCACCCAGGAGGAATCAGACTTGGAACAAGCGAAGTAACAAGACTTGGCATGGGACCGTCAGAAATGGAGGACATAGCTGAGTTCATAGCAAGGGTAGTCGTTAAAGGCGAGGATGTCGATAAAGTTGCAAAGGATGTGGCTGAATTTAGGAAAGAGTATACGAAACTTCACTACTGCTTTGAGACAGTCGAAGACGCCTACAGGTACTTGGGACCATAGAAATAAAGATATAAAAGAAAAATGTAAGATATATAAGGAATTTCCCTAGAGACCCTTCTAAGTTTCTTATTTGTAAGGTGATGCAGACTTGAAGCTGAATGAATTCTACCTAGCAAGGAACCCCCCAATAGTGACGGACAGACTTTCATACGACAGAATGCTAGATGAGCTAATGCATTCAGGCGTAGGTGATCTAATAGTCACTGATGAAAATGGAACATACAGGGGGCTGCTTAGGTGTACAACTTTAATGAGGCAAGCCTCAGAGGAGCACTGGGAACTTCTCCTAGATAAAAATGCCCCTGCATTCAAGCTTGGAGATAACCTAAAGAGCGTTCTAAGGAAAATTATTGAACATCGTATGTCAAGTGCTGCAGTAGTTGATGAGAATAATAAAGTGATAGGCGGGATAACTGACTGGGAGCTCTTAGCGAAAGTTATCCTTAGACTAACTACTAAGGTTACAGTAGAAGATTTAGCGGAGGTTGAGCCATTTTCAACGATATGGTGGGGAACTCCACTCTACTTAGCCAAAAGGATAATGGACATTGACAAAAGTACATGTGCAATTCTGATAGATGAACATGGCAAGCTAGCAGGAACCTTAGATTATCCGGCAATTCTACGAGGAAGCGAGAGAGTAACCGTTGAAAAGACTTCAAGTCTCATAGGGCCATCAGGCGACGTGGGAGGATGGGATCCAGATTCTATATTTTACATCACGAAAAAGGTGCTTACACCATCAAACAAGCCATGCAAAGAGTTCATGTATCCTCTTCTGACATGCTACCAGGAGAGCAGCGTTCAAGAATGTGCAAAGAACATGCTTATAAAAAGAGTTCCTGCAATTGTAGTGATAGACTATAATGAGAACCCAGTGGGAGTGCTTAGGAAAAGAACATTACTAAGAGCGGCACTTTCCTAGTAAGTTGTTTTCATTTCCTTTAAGTAGGAAGCTTCTGAGGATACTTGATACTAAATTAACTTCATTCTTAGTGTACATAGGTAACTTATACTTGCTGTAGAGATCTTCAACTATGTGAAGATATTTTGTAATGTTTTTCACTTTAACAGTGGTTGAAATGGGGGCACCACACCTACATCTTCCATTTAGGGGAGGGATGCTGTACCTAGCTTTACATCTTCTACAGTAGAAGCTTTGAGTGAAAAATGCTTTCAAATTGCCTTTTATATCTCTGAGAAGATGCTTCTCTATTAGCTTTGTTGCAACCAAATTTTCATCTACACAAGCAATCTTATTAGCCAACTGAAGTTGCATCGTTATTTTTGTCGACATTGGCGAGGATTCCTTATAGAGACTTACTCTAATCTCATCGTATACGATTTCATCAGTTGGAATAGAGAAAGACAACGAATAACAATTGCCTCTCTCAATTAGATCCCTAACAAAAGTAACCTCGCTTAGATCACCGGAATACATCGAGAGAGGAGGTTTATCGTAAACTTCTATGTTATAGGCTTGCTCGTCCACCTCTTGAGGTGATATAGTAACTGAAAGTATAAGCGGAGCATCCATCGAGCCGCCTCTTCCTCTTGGTAAATATTTTCGAGAGAAATTTAGCAGCGCATCCATGAGCAGCATAATGCTATCCTCATCTCCATCACAATCCCTTCGCTTGGCAGCGTGCCAGAAAGGATGTGCGAAGCACACTTTAGCTCTAGTGAATCCAATTATTCTACCTATCACACCAACAGATGTATGAGGTGAAATTCCTATCACGAGATGGCCTACAAGATCTTTTGGAGACTTAAGCTTGTAAAAGGGGGGTATTTTATAAAAGTTCTCTAAGAGAGCATCAATAAATTGTGCACACCTGAACAGATATTCAGCTGCTTCGAACGGGATCACAATATCCTGGGGTTTAAGCTCTAGTATCTGGCTATCGCTTACAAGCTCCCTACCATAGATGTCAGTAGTGTACCCTAGCTCTCGCAATTTACTATGCTTAACATTGATTTCCCTAGGTTTAAAATATGTTAAAGGCGCGTTAGTACAATCGAATCTAGAGGTTCCATCCTTGTAAACATACACATTGAAATATGCTCTTAGTATCCCCTTTTCAAGGGGTTCAGGAATTCGCTCTAAACTTGTAAGAGCAAGTACTCCTCTAATGGATTTAGGTTTGAACCTTGAAAGTCGACGAAGTTTTTCTTGAAGTATCTTTTTCAAGTCGATTTTCTGCCTTCCATAGGTGACGGCTGCAGTATTACATTCAATGCACTTTTTCCCGACGATTTTTCTTCCACAGCGAGGACAAAAATGCATAGGAACCGTTTCAACATTGCACTCAGGACATTTGCTATTAGTGAAAAAAGTTCGTCCACATTTTGGACAAAATCTACCATGAATCTCGACTTCAATTGTGTCGGTCCGTGATACTACATTCATCAGATCCCTGTTTACGCTGGATGTACCTTTGTGGCCTTTTCCAGCTGGGAAAAGCACGTTTATGGGAATTTTCTTCATTTTTCTAGGAGCTGCTTTTTCAGGTCTCCCCATGCGAGCTTGTATAAATGTGCCACCTTTAGGTCTTATTGGAACCTTGGATAAGTGATTCACTAGTGTGATGACATCAACATTAGTGTCGTCCAGGTCAACATCTGAATCTAGAGATAGTGTTACCTTTAAAGCTACAGAGTACGGATACTCAACTATGATCTTATCATTTTCAACTTTGTGAAATATGCATGCCTTTTCGAGTATAGTTTTTATATTTTCGTCAAATGGAATTGCTAGGTTCTCATTTAACCATTTAGATTCATCCTTGAGGAATTTTCTCAATGTGATTACTTCATTAGGCGATAGTAAGTCCCACATGAAAGTATATTCTGGATGCAAGGGGATTCCTAATTCTAACGAGAGATTTACTGACTCTTCTATGCGAGGAACATTCTTGAATGGATTGTCTATGTATTTCTCAACAGTACTAAGTTTCTCCTTGTTGCCTGCAATCGCCTTTTTCAGCTCCTGAGCCCACCATTCTTCACAGTATCCAAGCTTAGGCAATGGACAGTTGTTTTCTACAAAGTCGCCAAGTGAAATGAGTATATCGCCAAGAAAGAGTATAAGGTCTATAGATCTTTGAAGCCTATGTACATCTTGAACAGTCTTCAACTTAATTACGCTACCGTCTTTTAGTCTGACTATTGGAGGTTCAATTGAATTCACTGGGAGAACAATCCCTGCTTTTCCAGGCATATTCAACTTCAGTTGGGTACCTATGCCTATAAACTTGAGAAGGGCCATTGTGACCGGAGATAATCCAACGGCCGCTAACCCAGTATGTCTTGATCTTCCAATTCTTAGCCTAAAGCCGCCTGACCCCATTGAAAATATTGGCCTTCCTCCAACGACATCCTCTAACACCGCTTGATCATTTTCCTCTTGCTTTACGGGTTTGATTTGCTCAAGCCATAGCCAGTACTTTTTTATTGGCAAGCCTTCTAGAGCCTTAAGTACCTTGCGGCATCGCCCTCCTAGCCCGTCATTTATTACTCTCAATGCACCTCCTCTAACCTTGCTAGTTTCAGCACTTACTCTTCTAGATGAAATTGGTACAGGAACGTCATCTGTTGCTGGACCAGTTATCTCTATGGGAGTATTTCGCACTATAATTTCGATCTGATCGTTTGTAAGATGATATTGGAAACGTGAAACTTTTGTCTCATAAACTCTGATTTCTTCAATATACCTTCTAACATCATCTTCGGTAGGTTTGTAACGGTCTAAATTTAGCAATCTTCTGATATAGTCTGCAATGACTACGGTTAAGCCTTGCTCAGTTCCACCAGCTGAACGCATAGGGCCTGCGAAATATACTGCTAAGTATTTCGTTCCATCAAAATTCCTTCTAATTTTAACCTTATCTATTCCCGAGATTGCAGCTGCAGTCTTTCCTTCATTAAGAAATGCTAGCGAAGTCCTGAGAGCTTGTTCAGCAACATTTTCCTTCGACTTTAACTGTCCAATATAGTTTTTCACAATATACCTTGCAAGCTCAAAAGCTATTTCCTCTTTCGACAGCCCCTTAGATAGAAGTTTATCAATGTGGGATGAAATCCCTAAGGGGCCCACTAGCATTTCAACACGTTTAGAAAGGTTATTAGCAATCTCTATTTCAGGCTTTAAAGAAGCATCTAATCCCCTAGAACGAGCTTTTTCAGCAATTTTGTATGCTCTGTTTACGTATACTTCTAATGAGCTGAAGTATACATCTAGTGCATTACCTTTAGAACTCTGAGCCATCGTAAACCCTTACCAGCATTATGACACGCCATTTCTTTCCAGGTTTACCATATTCTCTCTCATATGCCTTCCTTGCCATGTGAACTCTTTTCTTCACACATTCTCCACATACTGGATGTCTTGGATCAGATGGGCCATCGCACGTTCCACAATTCAATATTAATGCATCGCCCACGCCATCTAGTGTAACCCACGTGAAGTCTTCAGGTGCCTCTCTAAGGAATTTAGGCCATGGATATCCTTCGAAGTCTATAATTTCGCTTAACTTCCGGAAATAATGTTCAAACGCGGTCATTTCTTCTCACGTCCAGCTTTTTTAATTGCTTTAACTATGCTAGGAAGTATGCTAAGTTTTTCCTCTAGAATTGTTCCTGTAACTATACAGTCTGCTCCAGCCTTAACAATTTCATAAGCTACCTTAGGAGATTTTATGCCTCCTCCAACAATTAGTGGGATCTCCAGAAATTTTTTAACTTTGCGTATCATCTCTGTGGAAACAGGTTTTTCTGCTCCGGATCCAGCCTCTAAGTACACGAATTTAAACCCCATATATTGAGCAGCAAGCGCGTACATTGCCACGAGCTCTGGCTTATGTTCGGGAAAGTCACGCACATGACCAACAAAACCAACGCTAGAGGAGCTTCTGAGCACAATATATGCTAGTGGAATAGGTTCTATGCCAAGTTTCTTAACTAATGGAGCAGCTAGTGCTTGTGCTTCCGATATGAAGAAGGGGTTTGCAGAATTCAATAAAGACATGAACCAAACGGCATCAGCGTGCGGCGACAACATAGCAGGGTTGCCGGGGAAAAGTATAACGGGTAAAGTTGTACATTTCTTCAATCCTAGAATAAGCGTATCTAGCCATTTCTGCATTGAAAGTGTTGAACCACCCACCATTATAGCATCTGAACCGCTATCTTCTATAGCAGTGGCAATTTTCTCTATTGAACTTTCAACCACGTCAACGGGATCTATTAATGAAAAGTGTAGGGCTCCATCGTCTCTCAGTTTTTCAATTAAGTAATTTAGAACTTTTCCCAATCATCTAGCCTCCGACTTGGTTAGAGTTTCCACTTCGATTTCTCCCTCATTAAATAAATCAACAAAGTATCCATAGATGTCTACTGGTTCATATAGAGGAAAGTCAGATAGATCCATTTCGAAATAAATTTTGCAGCTTGAACAGAATACCTTGGCCATGTTCTTGTCTTTGTCAACGGTTACTGAAAGAGTTACTCTGTCACAGTTTGGGCATCTGAATAACCTTGGAATAACCTTTTTTGCCTTTTTGATTATGCGTCTAGCTCTTCTCCTACCCAATTTAATCACCTATAAACTGGCTTATTCTGCGCTATAGATAATTATCGTGTCGGATAAGTATAAATGATGGCCATGGAGAAAGATCCGCTGTTAAAGCCAGCAGGAGAAGTAGCCCTACTTATGGGAAATGAGGCAATAGCGAGAGGCGCCATTGAGGCAGGGATATGCGTAGCGTCTACGTACCCAGGAACCCCATCATCGGAGATTGCAGATACATTATCTAGGATAGCTGCAAAACTTGGAATTTATATGGAGTATTCCACGAATGAGAAGGTTGCAATGGAGGTAGCTGGATCAGCGGCAATAGCTGGGTTAAAGTCCATGGTTTCAATGAAACATGTAGGTTTAAATGTGGCCGCTGATCCCTTCATGTCACTTGCATACACTGGGGTTAGAGCAGGAATGGTGATCGTTACAGCAGATGATCCTGAATGCTTTAGCTCACAGAATGAGCAGGATAATAGGATATACTCCATACTGTCAGGAATGCCAATGATCGAGCCCTCGAACCCACAAGAGGCCAAAGATTATACAGTTCTGGCATTTGAGATTTCCGAGAAACTCAAGTTACCAGTCATTCTGAGAACAACCACTCGTATCAGCCACTGTAGAATGAACGTTAAGCTCGGAGAAATAGAGAGTAAAGGATATGAGAAGCAAACTTTCAAAAAGAGTATGCAAGAGCTAGTTTTGTTGCCAGCAAATGCCAGGGTTCTTCATAGAAGGCTACTTCAGAAACTTAAGGAAGCGAGAAAAATCTCTGAAGCGTTTCCTGGAACTAAGGTTGTAGGGGAGGAGAATGACATAGGTATTATAAGCAGTGGGGCAGCATTCAACTATGCTATGGAGGCTGTGAAAGCGACAAGCGAAAAGATTCCAGTTCTCAAAATTGGAATGACTAATCCCTTACCTGAAGAAACCATACTCGACTTTCTTGAAAATAAAAGGCTTGTGATCGTCGTTGAAGAACTTTCACCATTCCTAGAAAATTACGTGAAAAAACTTATAGCAGAGTTCAAGCTCGACGTTGAAGTTCATGGAAAAGATGTAATTCCAGAATATGGCGAACTTAATCCAAGCATTGTATATGAAGCACTTGCAAAGATCATTGGAAAACCCGTAAAGATAAACTTGAAGACCATTGAAAACGTTCCTAGAAGGCCTCCAGTCATGTGTCCAGGATGCCCTCACAGGTCAGTATTTTACATAGTCAGAAAAGTTCTTGGAGACAAAGCGATTTATCCAACGGATATTGGCTGCTACACATTAGGAGCGCTTCCGCCATATATGGCTGGAGACTTATTATTCTGTATGGGGTCAAGTATAGGCACGTCATCTGGTTTAAGCAAGGCTATCAAGGAGCCTATAGTTGCATTTATAGGAGACTCCACTTTCTATCATGCCGGGATACCGGCTCTAATCAATAGCATTTACAATAAGGCAGAGTTCATACTGTTCGTACTGGACAACAGAACAACAGCCATGACAGGCCACCAACCACATCCAGGAACAGGGATCACTGGCCTAGGTGAGAGAACAAGTGAAGTCAAGATTTCAAACATCGTTAAGGGATGCGGTGTCAAATATGTAAAAACAGTAGAT
>Ga0164311_10000040_pt1 | contig 43544 bp, 45 predicted proteins | sample GuaBasSedimGuay2_FD_121796 | JGI IMG/M metagenome (GOLD analysis project Ga0164311, IMG submission 121796) | Subseafloor sediment microbial communities from Guaymas Basin, Gulf of California, Mexico - Guay2, Core 4569-9, 9-12 cm | ecosystem: Environmental > Aquatic > Marine > Hydrothermal vents... | reverse complement strand
TTGACCACTTACCAGATAGACTACCGTCTTTACCACCTCCCTCTTCCTATTTATGGGAGCGTGCCTATTAGAAAGGCACAACTCCCAATCTAAATATGAAGAGGCTTAAGAGAGGAGATACAGGATTCCTGATATCAATATTAGAATAAGACCGACGACTCTCAGTGCGGTTTTGATATGTTTGACGAACATAGATGCTATTAAATAGCCGAGACCCCACCCGAATAATACGAGTATGTAATTCATTTGCTCACGACCCAAACCAGAGAGAGGTTTTTTAGAATTTATAGCCACAGACCCAGCATTCCTTTTCACGATGCCAATTCAGTATTCCACAATCTGGGCAGAGTTTATACCGCTCTCTCATTTCTTCACCTACGTGGCTGAAACGATAACTATCTTCTTTCTATTCGGGTATTTCGATTTCTGCTTTTGATAAATAAGAGATTTCTACGAGGATTCTGTCTTCATATTCGGTAATCTTCCTACCTTTAATATGGATGTCCCGACCACTATTTCTTCCATATTCTCGCCTTTTGAAATATAGAAAGATTAGAATTTGAAGAGTTTCTTTGCGATATCTTCAGGAACAGCGACTGCCTTTGCGATTACTGAGCGGTCTTTGAGTTCAATTCTCTTCCTGAGAACATAGAGGATAGTATTTTCGTTTCCTCTCTTTGCAACTGTTTTAACCAATTCCAATATCGTCTTATTTCCTGTCCTGAATGCTTTTATGACCTCTGGCTCTTCAAAAACTGCTCTCGGTTTTGCTCTCGAAGATATCGGTATCAAGCCCTCTGTCGTCATCACATATTTTCTTCCATTTTCCTCAACAATTTCTCCCAACTTATACGCCATTTCCACATCACCTCCCTCTTCCTATTTTTAGGGGAGCATTCCTCTTATCATCGGAAATACTCCCCGTCTAAAAAATAAAGAAGAGGAGAGAAGTCGGGTATACTGTTTAATTTGACGTTTGTATTCTGATTTGCTGTTTTTTTTTTTTTGGATATTAGGATGTCAGTTAGCCCTTCCCTCTCTTTCGGGCATATTGCGTATGAAGAGAGGCAAGCAGTCTTAAAGAAGACTACTTGGGACAACCAAAGCGAATATTGTTTTCTGTTTCTCTTTATCTATCCTTTTAGTGTTTTCTGTTGTTTCTGTTATCTTTTGCTTTGGCTGTCCGTAAGGATACTGTGCCTTACCGAAACCTTTATAAACCTTTCGATTGCCATAAGGAGAGAGCCATTTGCTGGTATATAAACCTTTCGACAGGTAACGCCAAAATAAGATATTTCTCTTCACTCTAAAATATAAAAGAAGGAGATGAGAGAGGAGATTTTACCATTCCTCTTGGTCGGTGTATTCGTCTATCTTTACCTTCTTTTGTTCTTCCAGTTCTTTGAGATATTGGTCTGCTGTTTTCTTTGTAGTCAGAAGACGGTGGGTGTCTCTTACGAGTTTTATCGGTATTGTTAGGTCAAACTCTTCCTGTAAATACTGTATCATCCGATTTATCCATGTCTTTGACACTTTTGGGACGCCATATTTATCGAAGACCTTTGGATTCTTGTCTTCAATGGCTTTTCTGATTTCGATGAGTATTCCTATTAAGTCTTTGCCAGTTACCCGTTTTATGCTGTAGTATATTTCGGCGTATGACAGTCCTTTTATCTTTGCGTAATACTGGATGACCCTCGACACGAAGTAGTTATCGGGAATATACTTGCCCTCTGGCGTCTTTAGGACTGACCAATATGTTCGAGTGTATTTCTCTTTTCCGTTGCCTGTCTCTATCTCTTGGCATATTCTTTTTTCTGGTGCACCGAAAGAGTAGATTTTATTGACCTCACCAATATCTATGTAAGACGCTGACGTTATGCCACCAATTTTGAACACTGTTTTTCCATTTGCCTTGACTCTTTGGTATTCCCTCACGATTTTTGCTTGGTTGTAGTTCTTTTCGTCTGGCATAGGGTATATTTGACGAATATCGCCAATCATGATATCCACCCTACTCTATCGAAACAGTATTCTTTTTTATATTCTTCCCAAAACTCCTCGAATTCGCTTTTCTTTATGCGAATAGTAGACCACCTCCTTTTACTCCTGCTGTCTTCTCTTCGAGGTTGATTATTTGCTGTATTATTGTTGTTGTCTTTGCTATTCTTTCTATCATTTTAGATACTTCTGTCTTCATCTGCCTCACCTCGAAGGTATTCTTTGATTTCCTTAATGATTTCTTTGATGTTTCCTTCTTCGATTCTCTTCTCATACTCTTCTTCGGGTGTCATGCCATATTGTTCGAATTTTGCAATCATTTGTCTTCCTCTTTTAAAGACCCAAACTCTGCGTCTTGCCATCGTTCCATCTTCGCCCAAATATACCCAGTCCATCCACTCTGTTGGCTTTTCTAAGTATGCTGTTCTTCCATAGCCTCTTCTTATTTCTTCAATTATTTTTTCTTCTTTTCTTTTCATATCGCATCACCACTTAAGGTGTAGCACGAACTGGTTTATAAACCTTTCGACAAGGAGTGTATTTGGGCGAATATCTAATCTTGCGTGCGAAGACAGAATATTCTATTCCGTTATTCCGTGCACAAATAGAAAGAAACGGTCTTATAAATCAGTTTCGGTTTATTTGACTCTTCCTGTGAAAATCTAAACTTCGCTCTATGCCCAAATATGGGCTTTCTATGACTATTTCTGAAGAGGGTTGCAACCTTGTTCGTAAATAGCCTTGAGAGGCTCAGAAATGGACGTAGAGCGGAAGTTTTAGTCTTTACGAATATTATTGGTCTCGTTTTCGAAAAACTCTTCTCTACGGGCGAATACGGGCTTCCTACGGGCAGTCTAAGATACGAAGACAGAATAGGCTAAAAAAGTGAATAGAGGAAAAAAAAGGAAGGAAAGGAAGGGAAAAGAACTAAGTGCCATATTCATAAACACACGCACACATCCAATCTGCTGTCTTATGGGCTGATTTGGTCTTTGCGAATACAGTCCAATTTGACGCCTACACGTCCTATTTGATATTCATGAAGACCCATCCAATTTGACGTATTTGGCTCTGATTTGAATACGGCTCCAGTCGAAATAAAGGTTATATAAACCTATCGAAAAGGTTTAAATACCTATGTTTCTCATGGAATACGACAATTGTCGAAAAACAAAACGAAAACTATATAAATTAGTATGTGCTCTCAAATATGAAGATGTGTATCGGGTAATCCACCGAAAATAGGTATGATCCCTAAAACGGTGGAAAGTAACCCGATATGGGTGAATCCCGATATGAAAAACGTATTCTGAAAAACCAGATAGGGGTAGGTAGATATGAGTAGGAAGGTAGAAGATATCGGTTTTGGAGTTAGTGATCCAGAGATTATGGATAAGGAAGAAAGAATAGAGCTATACCAGAAATATCTACCAAATAAACCAACAGAAAATAACGGATTATCGAAAGTCTGTAAGGATATCATCGAAAACAGGTTAATAGGGACAAAAAGACTTCACATATGGCTTAAGAATAAAAACCCAGTGAATGCCCAGATAATAATCCGTGAATTATTCCATATCTTTTCATGGAGACTCATTAAACACCATTCAACCAGTGATATCTACAATTTCATAAGACTATCCAGAAAACTAATAGATCATGCAGAGAGACTCCAGTTTACAGAATTAGCAAAATATATTCAAAAATGGAGGGATAAGATACTCCAGAAAAATCTCAGAGAGATAATACGCATAAGGAGAGAGTTTATCCAAAAATCCAAAAACCAAAAATCCGAGATTCCCGATATATCCGAGATAACGGATACACCGATAGATGGACCAGAAAAAGAAAAAGACAAAAATGAGATCATCGATCAAATAGTTAATCTACTCTTAAAACTCAAGGAGTAGATAGCATGACAATAGAAGGGATATTCCTGAAAATTCAACAGTTAAGACAACAGATAAACCAGAATCCGGCAATACCAGTAGATACGAAAAACCAGATTTCCGAGTATCTCTTAAAAATCGAAAGTGAAATCAGTTATCTCCTGTAATCTCTCTCCTCTTTCTTTCTTTTTTCATGAAAACATAAAGAAATCTTAATTTTTTATTTTCAGAGCCAAGACTTAGTCATCCATCAGAGCATTAACGGAATTTTCGATTGGTCTTATATAGGCGAATCCTAAGCCAGATAAGTCTAGATTTAGCCAAATTCGTAAGCTTTAAATATGAGAAGTGCATTTATGATGACAATATATATAAATGGAGAGAGGTTTGTTAACACGCAGGGTGTGACGAAGCTAGGGTCGGGGCCCAGAGCTCTGGGTGGTGGGCTTTAAATTACATCGTGAGAAAATGGCGAATATAAATAAGATTGTTAAATACGGCCTTGTAGATTTGGTTAAGCAACTCAAGAACGAAGGAATGAGTGACGGTGAAATAGCTCGGACTATCGCTGAACGGTATGGCGATAAATATCCAGAACTGAAAAACATCTCAAGAATGTCTGTCTCTAGATTCTTTGAAGCTTTGGCTCGAGAGGAACTCAAACAGAAACTTCAATCTGGTGCAACCGAAGACGAAATAATCGAGAAGATTTACCAGGAATTCCGCAGTAAAATGCTTGAGCTGATTAAAAAGATGGAAGAGCGAGATAAGCTTCTTGATGAGTTGCTTGAGGAAGCGAAAGAAAGGCATGATATTAAGAATTTTCTCAATTATCTCCGAGAGCAGCGTCAGAACATCGAACAGCTTAGAAAGAATTTAGTCTCTCTCGTCCAATATGCAGAACGTCAAATTAAGCCCATCATTCAGATTGATATGCACAAGGAAGTGAAGATTAAGAATATGCTTCTGCTTTTCTCAAAGGAGTTGTGTCCTGAATGTAGAAGGCGTGTTGCAAATAAGATATTGGAGCTAGATGGCGAAGTCAGGATTTGATCCGAAAATAACACTTAAGAAATTCCTTTACGGTTTAGGCTACACTCTCGGTATAACAGCCCTCGCTTACACTATTGATTTTCTAGAGGTTACAGAATTCCCTCCAGAATATTCTCTATATACCGGCATACTGCTCTCTATACTCCTTGCTATCCAGAACTACCTCAAGCATAGAAATGACTGATTAGGCTTGCTATGTTTTGTGATGTTGTTTCGTAGAACGAGAGAGGTGAGTATATGGAGATTGATTGGGAGAGCATAATGGCAAAGTTCGGAGAGACAATCCTAGTAATCTTTGCGTTCATAGGCTTCATCAAAGTGATTGGACCGATATTCTCGGTCTAATCTCGCTGCTACCACCAAAGCACCTCTCCGATGTCTGTATTTATGTTTTAACTTGCTGTTGAGGTCATGAGTGGCATGCAGGTATACGACCGTTTACTTTATTACGCCAATGACCCCATCGCCTTCATGGAGGACATTCTCGGTTTAGAAATCAAGAATTTCCATAAAGAGTGGATAGAGCTGTTTGAAAAGCATAAATTTGTCGTACTGCTTGCTCCAAGAGGCTTCGGTAAGACAACCATTGTCGGTGGGTACATTATTTGGCGAATAGTTCGTGACCCTGATATCCGTATTCTTATAGTCACCATCAATCAGAATAAGGCTAATGAAATGATGACCTTCATTCAGCATCACTTAGAAAAGAACGAGAAACTGATTGAGATATTTGGTGAACAGAAAGGAACAGGTGAATGGTCCCGTAATCAGCTTCGAGTTAAACGTCAGGGGATTAGCGGAGTGGCTCACAAAGAGCCAACTCTTGAGGTGCTGGGCGTAGAATCAAAAATGATATCAGGGCATTACGACCTTATCGTCCTTGACGACATAACTGACCTGCAAAATAGCAGAACTGAACACCGAAGACGTGAATTGCAAGACTGGTATTCACATATATTGCTTCCAATGTTACTCCCGAACGGACAGATAATTGATATAGGAACACGCTTTCATCAAAATGATATCCATGGTTTTCTGATGTCCAAGCCTTCTTACGTGTCCAAGGTCTACAAGGCCATTATCAATGAGAAAGAAAAGAAAGTGCTCTGGCCAGAACGCTTCCCTTATGAGAAGTTGGTCGAAATACGGGAACAGATAGGCAGAGCAGTCTTCGCTATGCAATTTCAAAATGAATTCATCTCCTCTGAAGATGCAGTCATTAAATACGATTGGTTACGGTTCTATGATGAAGCTCCACAAGGACTTCGGCGTTTCATGGGAGTCGATATGAGTGCTGGTGACAGCAAAGGTGATTACTTCGTTATAGTGATTATCGGAATCAGCGAGAACGGAGATATCTATGTCTTGGATATGATACGCACTCACGCAACTCTCTTTCGTCAATTCGACCTTATTAGGGAATTGGCTGAGAAATGGGAGCCTATTAAGATAGGCATTGAAGCTAATGCTATGCAAAAGTTATTCACAGACGAATTGATTCGGTCTACTACTCTACCTATCACTCCGATAAAATCATCAATTGATAAGATGTCCAGAGTCGAGCAGATGTCTGTATTGTTTGAAACCGGCAGAGTGTACATTCCGAGCAGAGGTTTTGAGGTGCTGATTGATGAGCTGCTTACTTTCCCTCGAGGCAAATATGATGATACGGTTGATGCCTTATCGTTTGCAATACTGGCATCCCGTCAATCATCCACATATAACTGGCGTGAAGCTCTTCAAATTATCTCCCTCAATAGAAGTCTCAGTCGAAAAGTTGTGAAAGTGTAAGGAGGGATGATATGGAGCAGATATTTGTAGGGAATAAGGACATAAGTCGTTATATAACCGCATGTCTCTCTGCTTTGCAGAAAAGCGGAGAAAATAAAGTGAAAATATCTGCAAGAGGTCGATATATCAAAAAGGCCGTAGACATAGAGGAAATAGTCAAGCGCTATATGAAGAATCCGGTCGTTATGGTTACTTTGGGCAGTCAGAAAGTTAATGATAGGTTTGTCTCGACAATTGATATAATATTAGCTGAATCGGATTAGTATGTTTAATAAACTGAAGAGGTTATTCGGATTGAGTTCCTACTTTCTTGACGATAAAGGTAGGCCAAGGACTGTCATAAAAACGGATGAAAGCGATTTGGGCTTTAGCATCTCCTCCAGTAAGAGGTCTCCACAATCTCTTAAAAATCTATGGTCGTATTACACTGGCGAGAGCACCATCTTTGCATCCATTAACTACACCGCATTCAACACGGTGATGAGTGGCTATGATATCCTCACCTCCAATGAGGAGATTAGGCTTCTGCTTGAGCAGTTTAGGCTTGATACCGACCTTGACTCGAAGCTGCTTGATTCAGTGATATATTGTCTTGTCTTCGGTGACGCATTTATAGAGCGAATATTTAACAAGACCGAGGATAAGCTTCTTGACGTCAAAGTTGTCAACCCAATCACAATGGAGATTGCATATGACAAATACGGGAGAATAGAGGGCTATTATCAGGTCATCAATGGCCAGAAGGGTGATTTAATAGAGCCGAAGTATATTGCTCATTTTAGATTCTTCCCTGACCCAGATACGCCATATGGCATCTCTATCATATCACCCTCTATAGACACGCTTAAGCGAAAGGTCAGGACAGACAAAGCAATAGCTAATGCGATTATTAGACATGGAACACCGAAATATGTTGTCTCTATTGGCTCCGATAAAATCAATGAACCTATACCTGATGCGGTATTTGAGCAGATTAAACAGGAGCTAAGGAATATAACTGAGAAAAATGAGATTATTGTACCTTGGACCATAAATGTCGAGACGATTGATGAGCGAGGCATATCTGGAGTAGAGGAATACTTCAACTATTTCCAGACACAGCTTATTGTAGGCTTGCTTTGTCCTGAAGAAGCTCTGGGTTTGGGTAGAGGCTCCACCGAGGCTACAGCTTACATTAAGGCCGTTATGTATGAGCGTATGATTAAATCATTCCAATTAAAGCTTGCATCATTCCTGGTTCGTGAAATATTTAAGCCGTTTCTCCAAGGATATGGCTACACCGAAGAGGACATGAAGGACTTACGAGTGGTCTTTAGAAGTGTTACTGATGAAGATGAGGCAATGAAAGCGAAATGGCTTGGAAATCTCCTTCGTGGTTATAAGAATGAATTGAAGCCATTCACGATTAATGAAATAAGGTCAATGTTTGGATTTCCGCCATTTACTGAAGAGCAGCTAAAGAAACTCAGGTCTGAATATAAGGAGATGCTAAATGCATCATAAGCGGTTTGTGGATATAAATTTTAAATACGATAGCAAGACCGTATCAAAGGCTACAAACGCCAAAATCTATAAAGGTGTAGTCATCCTAACGCCGGGAAAGTATGCTGATTCCTTGACGAAGGACTATGTTCTTTACACACCCGAGGTTCTACGTAAATATGCCACTAACTGGTCTTCTAATTATGTGAACATCGATCACTCTCAATCGGTGATTCATAGAGTTGGTTATATTGTCAATCCTCGATGGGAAGAAGGTGCGGTAAAGGGTGACCTCTATATATTTCCCTATACGACTGTAGCTCGCGACACGATTGCTCTCATTGATAATGGGATGGTTAACCACTTGTCATCTGAGATAATAACAACTGACCACTATGATTATTTGAAAAAGTGCATTGTCGTGGATGACATTGAATTTTTCGGATGTGCAATCGTCACTAATCCGGCGTGTAAAGATGCTAGAATTAGATAAACTCTATGACAGGCCATTCCTCGTTGATGGCTGTAAATTTTGTGAGATAATAAAATCCAAACGACCCCCAACCAAGTTATACTATCCTGAGCCTCATCGCATAGGTGAACGAATGCTCATCATAATTGACTGTCCCTTCAATCATAAGCCTGTTGTGGTAGCATCCGAGCACATACCTGATGTTGATAAGACACGCTGGGGCTATATGCTCTATCATGCGAGGCGTTTGTTTGGTCAAGGAATATATCTCAAGATTGATAGGCGTTATGAGCCAGATCATTTCCATGCATACATCCAACATGGAGTGGTTGACCCTAAAAAGTTACCCGATTTGAGGAAGAGAATATGAAGGTAATTTCTCTTGGGAGTTGGGCGTCATACGGATTGAAAGGCAAAAAACATTTCTCCCTTATATTAGAGCATAGAGGCAAGCGTGCTTGGATTGACCCAGCAGTTAAATATACAGAGCCTGTTGATTTTATTCTCTTATCCTCGCCTGATGAAGACCATTGGCGCTACCTTCCCAAATATCTCGAGAAATATCCTGACACACCGATATACTCAACAAGAGCTGTGATTAGTCATATGCGTTTGCTTCTTCCGAAGGCAAATTGGAAGCGAACTGAGAAGCCAATTAAGTTAGGTGGCAAGTCCATTAAACTAACGGCAATTCCAAAGATGGTCGGCAAACCAGCAGTTGCTTTTAAAATCGGCAGCGGTCGGAATGCTCTGGTTATAATTCCGGAATTTATTCGACTCGGTGATCAAGAGAAGGAATTGATGAAGGGCGCTATATGGATTATCGGCGTTGGTGAATATGAAAAGCCTCGAAGCGATGACCATAAAGCAACATTTAAAGACTTACTCGCTCTTGCGGAGGAACTAAAACCACAAAAGATTTACATCACGAACTACAGGACATCCCTCCTCAAACATAAACAAGAGATATTAGAAGCCTTAAAGCCGTGGAAAGGCGAGTTCCTTAATGATGGTGATGAATTCGAAATTAAGGTTAAGGCAATCCGAAAGGCGGATGGCTTATACCTAGTTAAGCCTCATGCAGAGTTTATCTATAAAGGACTTAAGACCATGATTCTCAAATCAAGGAAATTTGATATGGCGAATAAGAAATACGTACTTTGCGACAATGAATATGCTTATGGCAATATTATTCTAGATGAGCCAATAATAATTCGTAGCTGGAAGGAATTCTATCTTCATGCAAAGGAACATCTAATTTCTCCAGCAGAAGTTCGAAAGTGGAATTGGAATTTTCCTCTTTACGCATATCCCATAAAGTCATTTAGCCCATTTAGTAAAAAGAAAGCTCTTAAGTTGCCAAAGGGCATACAAACATTCGTAAATGATATCGAACAATATTACATAACCGAAAAGCTTCACCTCGATGAATTCAGAAGCGAAGGTGTTGATTATGACCTTGCTCATCCTAAAGAACGATGGAAAGAGCTTATAGCTGACCTCCGGTACTTAGGCAATTCAGCATATCCACGATTAAAGGCTGGAAAGAAATGGGGTGATTGGAAGCTAACCGATGTATTGAAATACTTTGCTAAGATTGTTGATACACTCCGTTCAATTTACTTTCCACTGATTCCACCATTCGATGAGAAGCTTTATAAAGCTTATTACGGCAAAGACCCTAAGAAAGCAAAGGAGTCATCATTCTGGAAATGCTATAAAGAAGCAGAAAAGTACATGAAATCTAAACCACCAAAGACTATTGAGGAAGCTAAAGAGTGGGATGAGAAGCGTAAAGGTGTGATAAAGAAAGCGAAAATCAAACCTGGATATTACTCAAAATCTAAGCCTTATTACAGAGGCTATTTCCAAGAATTAGCAGAAGAGCTTAAATCCATCGGTTGGGACAAAACCAAGGTATTAGTAGACTGCAAGTGGGACGGATTAAGAATGACGATTGGGAAGGTCAATGGTAAAGGTTTCGCTTACGTCGACCCAGAGGATGTGAAGAAAAAGAGCCCGAATGTTTCTAACCGAATTCCGGCAATTATTAAGGAGATTGAAGAAAACTTTCCTGATAACACTGTATTAGACAGCGAATTCCTTGCACTCCATCCCAATGGTAAAGAAATGCTTCATCGCACTGTCGCTAACTCACTTCTCAATTCCAAAATATCTGGTGAGGAGTTAGAGCAATTCGCTATTATCGTAGTCTTTGATGTTATATTTTTTAAGGGACTAGATGTCCGTGACCAGCCACTACATGAGCGTCTGGAATATCTGTCACAACTAAAGCCAACTAAGCATATATGGATTGAGCGAGTATCCAAAACACTCTCTAAAAAAGCAGATGGTTATATCTGTGATGGAAGTGATGTAAAGACTATTCTAAAAGTCGCTGAAATCCTTGAGGAAAGCAAGAATGGCAGGCCTAAATTCTGTGCTGAAGGTATAATGATTAAGCGCCTTGACCATCCTTATGAAACGCCTCAAAATAAAGGCTGGATGAAGGTTAAATTCTATCACGAACTTGACTTGAGAGTCCTTGGAAAGAAACTCGTCAAAGGTACGAAAGATGTCTATAACTACTATCTCGGATATGATACTCCAAGAGATTATGCCAAAGCTTATCTCGATGTTGGTAAGAAGGCATGGTATGGTAAAGTTCATGTATACAAGAATGGCAAAATTCTAGCTGTAGGGAAGGACGCAAAGAACTATCTCGATGATAAGAGTGTAACGTTTGTGACCCTTATGGGTAAATCCGATAATCACAAAGAAGAAGAGCCAGTCAAGGTCGGCGACATTATCAGAATTGCTGCTGAAGAGGTCCTTAAATTTGATAATCCGAAACATCCAGAATATCCTCGTTATTCGTTCTATATCGGCCGAGTTTTAGAGCCAGTCCCGGAGAAGAACGTTACAGACTCGATTGAGACAATAGACAAACTATCATCTTTCGAACCAATGCGAATTCCAGTTGATGTACTTAGACATTGGAAAGAGCATCCTGAGGAATTAAAGAGAGGTGTGTTGAAATCAAATGGCCATTATTTCTTTCCGGTCGATGATGACTATGATATGAAGCGGAAGGCCGAATCAAAGGATGATAAAATTCTGGTTGTTGATACAAATCTCGGACTTGAGCATGCACGTCGATTCGGATTAGATGGCTATGAAACATTCTTTGCTATAGCACACAGCCAACCTTATCCAAGAATTCAAGATGAAGTATGTGGGCTAGGATTTCCGGAGATAATCAAAATCTGGGATTGGGGTGAAGGCCTCGAAAAGGATGCAAGTTATGTAATCTTCACTGATTCCGGCTTCGGTCATCTTGCAGAATGGCTTCGCTCAAAAGGATATTATGTTATAGGTGGTGATGGAACTAGCGAACGTTTGGAGCTTGATCGGGCATATGTTAGAAAAATATTCGAGCAGTTAAATATTCCAGTTCCTCCTGGTAAAATCGTAAAGGGAGTGCAGGGAGTGATTGATGCAGTAAAGGCAGCGAAGGAAAAGGTTTTCGTTAAAATCAGTCGAGTCAGAGGAGATGTGGAGACATTCGGCACTGATGACCCGGATGAGGCAGCAATGCTACTCTCACGAGGTGCGTTTCAAGTATTAGGCGATGATGTCTCCTTTATAGTCGAGGAAAAGCTTAATGGCATCGAAATCGGTGTAGATGCTTGGTTTAACGGACGAGAATTTAATGAAGTCGTTGCTGATACAATAGAAATGAAGGGTTGTGGGAACGCAACGAAATTTAATACCATCCATGAAAGTATTTGGAGAGACATTCTTGAGAAACTAGAGCCTTGGCTACGAAAAAACGGTTACGTTGGCATGTTCTGCTTGGAAGGCTTTTGGGATGGCTCTAAAGTCTACGTTACTGATGTCACTCCTCGCTTTCCATATATCTGCTCTTACGCATATCCGAAAGTATTCAAGAACTATTCGGAGTTCATGTTGGGTGTAGCACGTGGTGATACTCTAACGCCTAAAGCTCTCGATAAATACTCCGTTCAAATCGGTGTCTATACGGACGATGCTGAGACCTGGAGAATTATCAGATATAATCGGGATGATACGGATTGGATTGCATATCGCCGAGCTATAAAGCAAGATGATAATATCTGGTTTGTTCCAGGTGATGTAGTTGTGGCTGCAGGCATAGGTATCGGTCCAGATATCACCACAGCTACAAGAGATGCTATTGCACGAGCTGAAGCCTTTGACATGGCAAATATATATTCTCAAGGCCGAGAATTCGCATCCTACTTGCATGCTGTCCTCGAACAAGCATCAGCGTTGGGATATGACTTTTAAGTTATTGCGAGATGATGGTGAGATAGTCTATGCAAAATCGCTTAACGGATTTCAAGCTATTTCATCCGATGATGCTACGGAGATATATTATTCGGAACTATTTGACTCCATACCTCTGTGGTCGAAGATTGAGGTGCTGCTTAAGGCCATTAAGAAGGAGGATGTTTGTAGCTGGCTGGAGAAGAAGCGTATTCCCGAGGAGATATACGAGGAAATTGCTGAGGAGCTTAGGCCCTTGCCAAAGATTTGCTATGTTAATTATGATGAGGGCATTGCCTGGGCGCAAATGCATATTAGAGGCTTAGACCCAGATGATACGCAAGCATATCAGAGAGGTAAGCTCTCCTTTGCAAAACTTATAGAAGGTCACTCCATCCATGTTGACCTGCGAATGAAGTTTAAGAATGCATTTGTCCAATGGGTCATAACACAAAACGCTATCCCAGACTACTTTGACACACTGATAGGTAGACGAGACCCTAGGACAGGTAATGTTTCAAAAGGCCTAGCTATAGTAAAGCCGTCTGCTCAAGAGCCAAGCACGACAGTAAAGGCGGAAAAAGAATTAATTATTGGTCCTGAGGATGCGAAACTAATAGAGAAATATGTTCTCTTTGATAAATCATATATCATCGAAGCGGGTGACGTAGGCGCCACCGCATATAAAGATGCGTATATGTGTGCGATATGGCTAGGAAAGGTAAAGGCTGGGGTTCAACGCCCAGATTTACATGAATACTTCCTATATCCTAGTGGCAAACTGCCTAAGCGGAATAAGGAGCTGTTTAATGGCAGATTTATAATCAGATGCTTCAGAGCTGGTAAAGATAAACGTTGGTGGGTTTGGAAAGCTACAGACGACCCATTCCCTATGGATTCTATCCTTCATGCTGATTGCGGCCACTATTATCCAATAAAGGCTGAGGAACTGAAGAAATTTGGTAGGGAAGCGTACAGGGACGAATCTGTATCTCTGTTCCGTAAAAAGTTAGGATGTCGGTAATTATTAGGAGTCAATCATGAATGGCGTCTGGAAAGCCATAGAAGAACTACGTATGCTGGTCCTCGAAATTCTAAAGAAGTAATATGCCAATAGATGAGGAGAAGTTTGGCGAATTCTCTGGGAAAGTGATTACCACCCTTGAAAAGCTCGCTAAATCAGACGATGATTTATATAACATGATTAAGGATGAAGAGCGTGTACGAATCTCCGGAATTGCTAGCCTCGAGAAACGAATAAGGGACCTTGAAGATAGGGTGTCTGTCGTGGAGACGAAAATCAGTCTATACTGGTGGATAACTACGGGATTAGTCCTATCTGTGTTGCTGGGAATTATTAGTATAATGTGGCACTTATGGATTTAGAAACTCTGATTGAGGAGACTAGAAAGGCCGAATTAGAATATGCACCAATACCTCCATCTGGAAGAGGCACTGGAAAAAGGATTATCCGGTTAAAAGACATTCTTCCGAAACTGAAGCCATTCTCTGTGCGAAAGCCTGTTGCGTTTATCGTCGGTTCTTTGGCTATACATGGTCAGTCGGACAATGATATCGATATAGTGGTCCGTGGTGAGGACTGGTCACCTCAACAGAAGATGGCTTTTGATTTCCGGATTTACCGAATGTTCTCTGATATTCTCGGAGTCCCGTATGATGAGGTGGCGAAATACGTTCACATTCACTACACAAATTCTGGCCCGTTTACGCCCTATGTGCCTATATATGAGGATACTATGATGCCCATATCCAATCCTGCTATAGTTCAAATGGGCGAGGCTGAATCTATCCATATGTTCGGTCCGTTTAAAGTTGTGGATAAATCGAAGAAACGAGTGATTGCTGGTTATGCATCCGTTGTAGAAATTGATAAGAGTGGTGATGTAATTCCTATAAGTGCTCTTAAAGAGGGTATTAAAACGCTATTATCTGACCCAGCCTATGCAAATATAATGCTTACACATAACAACATACAAATTGGTAAGATTTTGCCCGAATATAATGGAATAAAGACCCATGTTGACGACAAGGGCTTATTCATCGTTGCTGAAATTCGAGATGATTTGGAAATTGCAAACAAGGTATGGGAGAAAATATTAGCTGGAGAGTACAATGGGTTTTCTATAGCTGGAGAGATTATTCGCTCCCACCAAGAATGTGATGAGGAGAAATGCTATAACATCATAGATAAAATAAACATATTCGAGGTATCAGTCTGCAAAAATCCGGTGAATGAGAAATCAGGCTTTATAATATTGTCGAAATGTGATGCATGTGAAAATATAGGTGAAAGTATGGAAGAGGAATTAGTAGTTGACAGCACAGAGGAGGTGACAGAAGAGACGAAATCCGAGGAGCTTAAACTAGAGGCTCTTGAGCGAAGAGTGGAGGCTCTCGAGAAAGTCATACAGGAATTAGCGAATAAGCAGGACGAGGAAGAGGAGGAAGAAGAGGAGGCTGAGGAAACCGAGGAAAAAGGAGGGCTAGTCGGAGCTATTGCAGCAGTGCTTAAGGAAATATATCAGGATGTGCCAAAGAAAATCCAAGAAAAGCTTGATACAGTCCTGACAATGCTGGAGAACCTTAGGAGAGGTAGCTATCCATATCCGTTCCCAAGCACATATCCGTACCCGAGTAAGTATCCATATCCAGAGAAAGCTGAATGGCATGAGATGGTTACAGAGGCACTCGATAAGTTCTATGAGGAAATCGAGAGCTTGAAATGCATTAAGAAAGAACTTGAAGAGTTAAAGATAGCTGCAAAGGCTAAGGATGATGCTATTAAGTCTCTTGAGGAGCAAATAAAGCAAGCTAGTGAGAAGAGAGAGGAAGAGAAGAAGACAGAGGAAGAACCCAAAGAACCTGAGACTGTGGTGGTCAAGGAAGATGACGAAACAGCAGAGGAAAGTCCAGTAATAATAAAAGGCGATGAGATAACGCTGAATGTAGACTGATGTCTGTTATCTGTTAAAAGAACATAATGGATGGAGAATATGGCGTGGACAAGTCCGAGTCAGCCGATTGAGGTAATCCCAGAGGGTGCAATGCTTTCTTTCAAGGCAAGCGGGACAATTTATGCCGGACAGGCTGTAGTTCCAATGGATGATATGAAAGTCGGAGTTCCGAACTCTACGAGCGCAAATGGAATAGGAATTGCAGCTTATGACGCATCTGATGGAGAAACGGTGCTTGTTTGGGGCCCTGGGAACATAGTTAAGGCGATGATATCTGGTACTGGCTCTGATACGATAGGCGCAACCCTGAAATATTCAAACGGATATCTCGATACAAATGGTACTGGAAGGGTAATGGGCATATTGGTAGAAGCGCCTTCAAGCCTGCCTGGTGTTGGTAAAGTACTGCTCTTGTAGTTATGTTCAACATGTCCTAATGTCGTAATGTCTAAATAAGTCTTAAGTGATATGGCAAGTAGATTTGTAAAGCTCTTGGAATACGCATTTGCCGGTAACTCGGAGAGAAAGAGGATGCTCAATTCAGAATCATTCAAGAAAGTCGTCGGAGAGCGTGCAGTAAAGATGCTCCTCCAGGCTGAAGACATAACAGAGACCACACTTCTGCAGGAGGAGGTCATAAAGAAAGTCTATGAGGGTGCAGAGCCAGCGAAGTGCGTCAGAAACGTCTTTCCAATCCAGAAAACATCTAGCTACAGCGTAAGGTTCATCGTGGGAGGTGCAGGTGCTTATGCGGATGAGGTTGCCGAGGGTGCTGCAGTACCAGTCAATGAGGAGTCTTACAGCAAGGTAGACGTAGAGGTTAAGAAGTATGCAACCAGACCGCTGATTACGAAAGAGATGATTGATGACTGCCTCTTCAACATCGTAGAGCATGAGATTAAGAAGGCTGGACTCAGACTGGAGAACACTCTGAATAGAGTAGTGCTCGAAACATTGCTCAAAGAACTTGATGGCATAACGGCTGTGGACCCAGCTGGCAGTCACATCGCCGTGACGGATATTGCAACTGCAATCTCGAAAGTTAAAGAAAAGCACTGGATGCCAGACACACTGATTACACATCCAGCTGCAGAAGGATATCTGCTTCAGGACAGCAACCTGGTCTACGTTGCATATGCAGGCACTGAGACTCCGCTGAGAGAAGGAACCATACCGAGACTTCTTGGCCTCAAGCCATACACGCTGAGTGTTACGCCAAGTGAGAACTCTGGAGTTTACTGGGACGGAACTGATGCTGCAAATCACTACTATGCTCTTGTGCTTGACAGCAACAACTCTGCAGTTATAGTGATGAGAGATGACATAACAATTTCACAGTATGAAGACCCAATCAGAGACTTAGTCGGTATAACAGCTAAGATGAGATTCGGTGTTGGCCTGCTTCACGACGATGCTGGTGTAAGAATACTTGCGAAGTAATCAGGTTAGTCATCTAATTACCGGCAAAAGAGATGTTGTTAATGTCTTTCCCATTCCTCTTAATTACTATGCATAGCGGATGCGGTAAAGAATTCTGGATGCGAAATGCAGCTGAAGAAATGCGGAAAATAGGACTTATAAGTAGGTCCAATATTCCTAGCAGATATCACGACCGTCTGGATTTAGAAGTTCCTAAAGGCGGTGGAAGAACAAATCCATGGACTTATACTGTTACAGACGAGCCATTCATATTCGATCCATCAGTCAAGAGTCCAGAATTTTATGATTTAAGGGAGTTACCACATATAGGCGATTAGTATGGCCGACTATCAGCCAAAACTAGTTCAAGAATATGAGGTGCGTAATTTCTTCAGTCCACCACTCTCGTATGATGATATCTCAAAGGCAGAGCTGCTCTTAAAAATTGAGGCTATAGAGAAATATATTGCTGATGCCTATTTCGATGGCAAGATGCCAAGTCGAGAGGATGCAAAGATACCGGCATTACTCCTTGTAGTATCCCAGATAATCCAAAATCCAGCTATTTCCAAGAAATATAACGTGATTATCTCCGAAAAGTTAGGCGATTACAGCTATAAGATTTCGGACAAATACGGGAAGGAGCCATATAACGCTTATGCAATCTATCGTCAGATGGCTTTAGCTATGTTGCGACAGAAGACTGGAAAACGTTACTTTAAATTTGCTAAAGCGAATGTCTGGAGCGTCTAATGTGTTATGTCGGATAGGATAAGAATAAGGATATGGTAGCAACTGTTAAGATAGTCGAGATAACTGGACCGGAAGGAAGTCCAACTTACACGGAGAAGAGTACGGCAGCGGGAAGTGGTTCGAGATATTGCACAAAAGACACCGCATCTGTTAGTGAGGCAGCGAATTATCCAATACCAATTCCAGAGTCCGGAACAAATAGGTCCTATTGGAAGAGCCACTGCCTGGACATTACGTCTGGACCGTCATCTTATATCAAGAACGTCAAATACTATCAGACATGGTCAAACAATCCACATGATGACTGGGAGCTTGGAACTGGTGGTGACTTAATAGTCGGCGTTTCATCTAGCTCTGTATCTGACTGTAGGACGCTCTCTCAGGGCTGTCCACAGAGCGAATATGACCAAGCAACTGGTACTGAGGGCCAAACCGGTGATCCGATAGAGACCACGCATTCGTATTACTCTGCATGCCCTGGAAAGAAGATGAGTATCACGAACTTTGATTCCTCAGACAATGCCCTTATGGTGCACTCTGGACAGGTAGTCGGTGCTGGTGAGACTGGTAAGTCCCGCATAGTCGTAACACAGCTTATTGTAGGGCCTGGTGCAACACCCGGTTCAAAACCAGACGTGACAGCGACCTTTGTCTACGAAGAGGCGTGATCTGTATGAATGTATTGAGGAACATGCCATACAAGGCGGGTGATATGGCATACAAGCCACACACTCATCCTGTAGTTTATTATTGGATAGCTCATTACGATGATGGCAGTCAACTTGCTCAATATGAGCCACCAGACTACAAGCCAAAATCTATCTATGAGATTCAAAATGATAAATTGGTAAAGATAGGCTGGTATCCCATTACCTATGATTTCGCTGCTAAGTTAAATGAACATGGCACTCCTGCCATTGCTAACCCCTTCTTACCTAAGGTTGAGGTTAATATTACTCCTCCCAAACGTTATATCCTGTTTATGAAAAACTTCATATCTTTAGAACGGTTCAGAGTGTGTGAAGCATGCGGTCATATGTTTCAAGCGACGAAATTCTTTGGAGATGAAGTTTGGACATCACCGATATGTCCCAAATGCGGAGCTCATGACTATTGGGTCTGCAAAGATTGTGGAAAGCGATATGAGAAATTTACTGATACGAAGAACACACCACCAGAGAAGGGTGGTAGCGGGCACTGTTCCGAGTGTGGTGGCTATCTCGAACTTAAACAGGTCACTGGTCGGCAATATTCAAGGGAAAATAGGTGGAGACTTTATGCAGTTGGATATCAGGAGACTATCGGTGGACGCAACTATAAAGTGATATTGTATGTTGATGAGAATGGTAATGTTGAAGTGAAATATGAATAGTTAAATGGCGTTTAATGATACGAAATCTCCAGGCGATATCATCAAAGCAGAAGACTGGAATGACTTTGTAGACTATACAGAGGGCATTTCTGGTCAACTTGATGAACATATGAATGATCTTAACGTTCATTTAACATCATCTCAGAAGGCGGATTTAACCGGTGGTGGTGATACCACACTTCATTACCATTCAGCTGACCGAGATTTAAGTAATGCGACTGGAGTTCTCAGTATAGCTCACGGAGGTACTAACAACACATCTTTCTCAAATGGATATTTCATAGCCTATGATGGCACTAAACTCGCCTCTACAAGTTATAATTCAGCTTCTTTCGCTTCAGCTAGCCATACTCATGACGCAAGTGACATTACATCTGGCACACTCTCAACGGCAAGATTCTCTGCGTATGATGACTTAGTTGATGAAGGAAAGATTGGAACTGGTAGCAATCAAGTGGCTTCTGGCTCTCATATACATGACGACCGGTATTATACTAAAAGCCAGTGTGATGCTAATTACTTCCCGTCATCTGCTGGTCATGACCATGTTACAAACACTTCCAATCCCCACAATGTGACTTACGCTCAAGTTGGTGCAATCCAAGACGCTGATGATACAGTAAAGAGCAGTCATATAGATTGGGGAACTGGCACAAATCAAGTCTCCCTCGATGATATTCCTGATGGCACCACTTATGGTAAACTTACAATAACTCAACGTGATGATTTGACTGATGGAGGAGATAGCTCTCTGCACTATCATTCAAGTGACAGGGACTTGTCAAATGCAACTGGTGTGCTTGCTATAAGTCATGGCGGAACAAATAACACAACGTTTACCTCTGGGATGTTCATAGCATATGATGGGAGTAAGCTTGCATCAACATCATATAACGAGTCTTCGTTTGCTGCTGCCAGTCACACTCACGACGCATCGGATATCACTTCTGGGACTCTAGCTTATCAACGGGGAGGCCTTAATGCTGATGTATCTTCTTTCAATGGTTTGGTTAAAATCGCTGGTGGCTCCACATCATATATAGCTGATAATTCGGCCAATTGGGATACTGCCTATAATCATTCTCAAGATTCATCTATTCACCTTACTTCTGAGCAGAAAAGCGCGCTGACTGGAGGTGGCGATACAGACTTGCATTATCACTCTGCAGATAGGGATTTATCTAATGCTACAGGCATCTTAGCCATCGGTAAGGGCGGAACTAACAATTCATCATTTACTGCTGGAAAATTTTTGATATACGATTCGGGTGAGGACAAGATTAAATCTTCTGATTATGATAATAGCTCGTTTGCATCCGCAACCCATACACATGCACTTGATGATTTAAGCGATACCACAATCTCTTCGCCCTCTTCTGGGCAAGTCCTCACTTATTTGGGAGACTGGAAGAATGCCTCTCCACCACTTACATTTAGCGTTCCTGCTGTTGGGATAAAAGGCAATCGTTATATTCGATTAGCTCGATTCACAACTCCTGAAAATAAAGCGGCATATCTCTGGATGGCCCAGATAAGTGATATCAACGGAAATACGGTAAATGGACTCCGTATTGAAATGCTCTCCGGAAGTACAGTAGTGTATGCTTGCTCTAGTAATACAGTTGAGATAGGCTCGCCTCTTGCATCCACCGCAGGGGACATAACAATTCGGGTAATCTATTCTGGTGCAGGTATTGGTGATGATGACTATGTGCAGTGTGTTGGATTTATGCAGGTGTCGATAATATGAGGGCCAGAGATTTAGCTATACTGGTGATAGTATTTGCTTTACTATCATGCGGGTTTCTTGGATTGTTTGGACTATTCGGAATCAGCATCTCTCTTCCTCTTGAGATTTTACTAACGTTTAGCCTTGCGGGATGTATTACGTTTCTGCTACGGAAAATCATATTGCGTAGATGGAAAGAATTCTTGATAGCGAGTACATTACTTGCATCATCAATCCTAATTCCAACAGCCGGCACTTTGGACTCTCAGGGACCAAATAGTCCCAATAAGGCAATAAATAATAATGAAGTCGGGACCATAGACTGGAGAGACCCAGATTGTGCTTGTGACTCCGACAATAAATATGCGTATGCTGAATATAAGGGCATCTTTCGAACTCATTATCTATGGACTCAACAATACGGATTTAACATTCCATCGGGTGCGACTATAAATGGTATAAAAGTGGAAGTCGAGAGGAAAGCGGATTTAAAGAATGGATATATAGTTGATTACAGCATACGGTTGATAAAATATGATGAAGTTGTTGGAGATGATAAGGCAGATACTAATACACATTGGCCAGACTCTGATGCCTATGCATCATATGGTGGAGACAATGATTTGTGGGGAGCAAGTTGGACACCTGATGATATAAATGATGATAAGTTTGGTGTTGCGATTTCTGCTAAAGTAGATGCTCCAGATGGTGGAAGTGCTCTTATTGACCATGTTAGGATAACTGTCTATTATACTACAGGCGGAAACACTGCACCTGAATTATCCAACGAAAATCCATCCAATGGTTCTACTAATGTTGCAGTATCAGATGCTGGAGTTACTTGTTCTGTATATGTCAGCGACCAAGACGGAGACACTCTCACAGTCACGTGGGCTACAAACGCTTCAACAGGAGAATGGCATAATGTCGCAACAGAAACCGTTTCTGCAAACACAACAGTTTCTCATACATATGAAGAATTTTATCAATACGACCAAACTTATTGGTGGCGGGTATATGTTGATGATGGAACAGAAAACGTGAGTGAGACATATCACTTCCACACTGAGGGCGAGACACACACAACTGATTGGTTTGACCCTGAGAACTATGGTTCCATCAAGAACGAATGGACGAATCCGCAAAATGCCTTAGAAGATGATGCCAATTATGCTATCGTATATTGCTCCTCTGATAAGGATGAAGAGGACTATTATACATTCGATGTTGACATTCCAAGTTATGCAACTATTAAGGGTATTGAAGTAGTATTTGAGGGTAATATATTGCTTGTAATACCTCAACCAGATGACTCTCGAATATCGGTCAAACTTTCATGGAATGGAGGAAGCAGCTGGAGCGAAAGTAAAATAATACAGTTTGAAAGTACTTCAGAAGAAGCGGTCTCTGTAGGTGGTAGTAATGATTTATGGGGAACACACAAATGGGTTCCAAACGATTTCTCGAATTCAAACTTCAAACTATTTGCTCAAGGAGTAGTAAATTCTTCAGGTCAATCCGCTGCAAGTCAGGTTGATTATATCAAAATGAGAATTACTTATTCTGTAACTTCAAACCAAGCACCTACCATCTCTAATCCTAATCCCGCAAACGGCTCAGTTGATATCCCTGTTTCACCAAGTGGTATTACATGTTCAGCATACTTTGCAGATGAAGATGGCGATACTCTCAATATCTCATGGTACTATTCCTATGATGGCTCAACTTGGTATTACGATGGAACGGATACAAATAAGGAACCTAATGCAACTTATTCTCATACCTATAGTGAATTTACGGAAGAAGGAACGACATATTATTGGCGAGTTTATGCTGATGATTCAATCCATAATACTTCTTCTGATATCTGGCATTTTAAGACCACCAGTCCACATATCTATGTAATTTGTGATGCAAGCGACTATGATTTGGCGACAGAATACAAAGAGTGGAAAGAGGCAAACACAGAATATGTTGTTTACATTAAGACCATAGACAGCATTGTAAACGATGAAGACTATTGGGCAGATGGGACATGGGGTGACAAAAATCCTTCAAATCCATGGTATGTTTCTCAGTCTTCTTGGAATGCAGCTTCTGGTTACAATGATACCGCTTGTAAAGTAAGAAATTTCATTCGTGATAAAGTTTACAATGATAATGCTATCAAAGCTGTATTGATATTTGGTAAGACAGCATACAGGTTGACTTATGAATCAGAGCCAATGTGGGACGATGTAGCAACAGTCGACATGTGGTACTTTGGTGCACTTAACGGCACACAGAACAAAGACGACGATGATTATTTCTGTGAAGGCGGAAGCGATTTAAGTGATGATGAGATAGATATTCCAGTTGGTAGAGTTCCTTTCGAGACAGATTCACAATTCTATGCTTGGTTCAATAAAACAAAGGCTTACGAAGCACGGGCATATGATGCCGAGATTAATAAAAACGTCATCATGTACTCAATGAACATAAGCACATATGAAGTGAATGACGAAATATGGGCTGATTATTTGAATTACACCTATCTTAATATCCTCGACAATGTCGGCTACTTAGACTCACCGGAATCGCCGGGCTTTGACCACTGTGTTAATGAGAGTGTGCATAATTCATCCGAAATGACGGAATATCTTAATGGAACTCATGAAGGCTATACAGAGGGCTTCTATATGTATCTCGTCAGAGCTCATGGAGGTTGCTGGTGGGAAGACCCAGACCATTCGCCAGATGATGGGTGTTTTAACTACACTGGTGCAGAAGAAAAAGCCTTTATCGTGATTTCCTGCGGTTGTGGCGATAATGCTTGGCTGGATGATGTTCCAAACCAAGATACTCTTCCAGTTCTTCTCTGGCAGGTAGGTGGGGCTGTGATGACTATTGGAAGTACAAAAACTATCAGCGGTCCTGTTGTGTATCAGTGTATTCAATACATCTACGCAGATAATTATACATTCGGTGATGCGATAATGAATTTATTGAACGAAAAGGGCTTTACAACATCCTTTTCTGGATTATCAGTACTTGGTGACCCCACTCTTCGTCCAAAGTATCCAGAATACACAAACATTGAGGTTTACGGCCCCACGATGAAGAACAATACATTCAGCATTCCAGGTCATCCCTATGCTAAATTCAAATTTATCAATTTCAACAATAAGGACATTGATAGTGCAGATGTTTATTTCAAAGACGGAAACTGGCAGCTCGCTAAATCTTTCTCTGATGGTGATGTGGAAAATTACGGAATCTATTCAACTCTGTACTCAGGATGCTCCAGTACCGATACAACATATCTTATCAATGTTACTTGCACAGCGGATTCTGTCACTTCCAAAGCAGTCATGAAGTTCAAAACACATCCTTATGATAACAGCTGGTCAGTCTTCTATATAGAAAAGAATGATACCGACCAACTTCAGCCGCAAATTCATGGTCGACTTGATGGATTAAGTTATGCATACTACTACAAATATGAAGGCCTAATTGATGGCGAGTATCAAACACTGGAAGAAGGAGTAGGTTCCACTGAGCAGAATCAGATAACTATAAGTAATACAACATTTATGAGTGACTATGGCAACTACACTCTACGCTATACTATTTCATCGACTGGCGTGACAAGAACTAAGACTTTTGTTAAGACTATCAGAACAAATTATCCAACACCAGACCTTACTCTCCTTCCAAATGACAACGGTACAGTCAATGATGATGATATTACCGCACACGGTGCAACTTACAAATGGCAGTGTATCGATGATGGCTCTTCTCACGATAGCGACACAACATACATCGAGGGTGGTATCGGCGAAGAGACATTTAATTTTGAAGATACGACATCGAAGCTTAAATATTTGAAGATAGTTATAGTGTCGAGAGCAACCGGTGGTACATATAATCACCTATATGTCACATTGAAATCCGGCTTTCAACTAACAAGAATTGCGAAGATAAGGGTTGACAACACAAACTACCAAACATTTATCGTCTATATTTCAAAGAACCCCTTCACAAATGAAAACTGGACAGCTAATGATTTGACAAACTTAGAGGTTGGTTTCTACTTTGACCCGGCTATGGCGATACCATCACCGAAAATCAGATGTACATCTCTTTACATTGAAGGAACTATTGAAAACACACCGCCAACACTATCTAATCCGTCAGCGACACCATCGGTCGGAGAGGCAAGCAGCACGGTTTTCTATTTTAATATCACATATTCTGACCCAGATAATGATTCTCCAAGTGAGATAAAAGTTAATATCACTAAACCTGGATGGTATTTAAATGCAAGTATGACATATGTTTCTGGTGATAATTTAACCGGAGCCTTATATTCTTATTCCACTACACTAAAGGCCGGCGTCTATGACATATTGTTCTACGCTTTCGATGGAGAAGATGGAACAGTAAATGACCCTGATATTCAAGTCAAGTCCACATTCCGCATGGTAGTTCGTGCAGATGGAGAAGACTATTTCATATGGGTTGGAAAGAATTGCACAGCGTCTGAAGCTGTTGAAGACATTCCGGGATTCGATGAGGCATCCGAATATATTGCAATCTGGAATGGCACAACTTGGGATTCTGAGAATGGTCTTTGGATATTCTATTATGGTGATGGCACCGGCGAAGACTTCTATATCCACACCTACGATGTCATTAGAATTTATCTCACTGATACCGGAACCGTTGAGATATATGCAACTCCCAATAACTACATCAATTACAGCGCTACAAGAACAGTCCTTCTAATCAATTCAACAAATAAAGGAGCTAACTATACTGGTTATACTGGCTCTACTACAACACTATCAGACATTGTTGATGACGCAGGCTTAGAAGACGGTGAAGTTATAGGCTATTGGGATAACAGCACTTACGAATGGGAGATATATGTTGTTGGCTTCTCTGATTTGAATGTAGAGATTGATAAGTTCACTGTAGTGTATACCAAAGTTGGTGACACCAGAACGTGGAATATACTCGGACCTGAAGCATGACATTACCAATTCCATTTCCGATATATGGTGAAACTAAAGACTCCAATGAGGACATTCTTCCGAATCTGCCAGTGAAGATTTCAGGAACATCCGAAGTGACAGTTACTTCTGACAGCAACGGCAAATATCTTCATAACATTCAGAATATCGCTACAGAAGGTCAGGATTTACATGTGAGAGCATCTTATCTTGGTGAGCACGCCGACATAACTTGGAATGTCAGCTTGGTTCCTCCATCTAAGCGTATAGATGTCATCCTCCAAGATTCCATTGAGACTGGCGAAGTAACTTTGAACGGCTATCATGATACAGGAACTGATTTGTATCTCTTTACATCCAAATCCACACCTGAGATAAGCCTCAAGATATCAGATATTGATTGGGTTGAATGACGTTATACCCAGCTAAATTTGATACAGGTAGATTTAATTATTCCTACTTCAACACCCTCACTTTAGAACAGTCTCTCAATGCTCTAGTCAGCAAGACTGGCATTATCGAGACTTATGTCAATTCGCTATTGGAAGCCCTGCAACAGTGTGAACATAATATCAATTCACTACTGATGGCATCTCAAACACTTCAGCAAAATCTAGACACATTACTGTCCCAGACTTATTCCGTTTCTACATCATATGACGCACTGTTGATGATTACGGAGGCTCTTCAGCATTACCTCGACACTCTCATATTGACGACACAGGAGAAGCAAGTCGATATCGATACTATCTTGCAGCAAACGAAAGCCCTAACCTATCTGACCGATAGCTTGTTAAAGAAGACCACAACCCGCATGCATTATCTTAATACAATTCTCCAGGCTGAGGAGGTCATTAAAGTCTATGCGATTAATGCTCTACTCAAATCGACTTACAGTCTATCGCTGATTCATGACGCAATAGTTTCGCTGATAGGGCTTGAAAAAGAATACGGCATAACCGCTATCCTTCTTCAGAAGAAAGAAATCAATTATATAATGAATTGCCTAATTAAAGCCACGAATCAGTTGAATTTAGTCTATGATTCAGTCTTACAAGCAACAACTGAGAAAGATTTCACGCTCAATAGCATATTAAGTACGCTCCAATCCATCACATATGATTTCAATGCTATACTTAGCGAACTTGGAACTCAACTCCATTACGCCTTTGATTCAGTATTATCCGCAATTAACTCCATTAGTTCTTATATCAATGCTGTGATTGGCCAAGTCATTCCCAAGGAGTTGGCAATCGATAGCATATTGATGCAATCACAAATTCTAGACTACAGCTTACTAGCCATTCTATCCATTGAAATTGAGAAGAATCATAATTTAGACGCATTACTCAGCGCTCTACAAACATCAAACTACAATAGCGATACTGTATTACAGGCGACATATATTATCTCTCTATTGGAAGATGCATTGCTGCAAAAATCATATGAGCGAGCCTATCATTTAATGACCCAATTGAAGGCTATTATAGGCGAAGATTACCTGATTGACGCCACACTACATCTAATTCAGAAGGCGGAACATTCTCTAGACACTATATTAGGTCTAGGCATGAAGTTCATTGACTATTTACTTGATGGTATTCTGTCTGGGAAATTAAGCAAAGAGATACAGTTCGACAGCCTGCTTAGTCAAACCTTTAGCATCAATTACCTCACATCCGTTTATCTGTTAATGACGGCAAGCCTCCAATACACGATTAATTCGATATTTCAGGGTCGATATTCAAGACAATTCGCTTTAGATTCGATAATATACAAATTAATGACAGCAGCATATCTCACAGATGTCTTACTCCTCCAGAAAAAGGAGTGTCTATATAGCATCGATACAAATCTTAAGCTTCCAGTCGGCAGGATATATTATTTCATTGACAGTGTGCTTAAGGGAAGACTCGTCTGTCAGTACATATTTACCACAGACCTTATCAAGGGCCTTTATATTGACACGCTACGAACTTCTATGGCTCCTGTATATGAAATTAAAACTACCCTTTCTGACTGTTTAGGAAATACGTGATTTGTGGAATGCCGTATCCCGAATATGAAAGGGGAACAACCATAAAGATATCTGCAGAATTTCTAGCGAATGGCAAGTTAGTTGACCCTCTCTATCCTCGTGTTACAGTTTATAAGCCAGATGGTACAAAGCTAGTTGATAATGCTGAACCGTTTAAAGACGAAGCAGGTAAGTATCACTATTATATTGAGACATCCAAGACAGACCCATTAGGACTTTACATTGTAGAGTGGAGTGGCTGGTGTGGTTTAGAGGGAACTCTCGGCTCTGGTCAAATCATTCAAAGAGATGTGTTTTCGTTAGTAGAAGTTGAGTAGCATGGCATTTGAGGATTTGCTGACTGATACAATCTATAAATACACGCTTACATCCAGTCAGAACGAATTGGGAGAATGGGTTACCAGCTACACGTCTTCCTCAGCAGTCATAAATGCAAGGGTGATGCCACTTACAGACGAAGAACGCATGGTCATTGCTGGTTTATACCCGCATGTCAGACTCAAGGTTTACGTTCCTTATTCGACATCCATCAAGCTTGGTGATTTAATCTCATATAATGGCGAGATGTATAGAGTGGAAGAGGCTGTATGGGATTCTGAAAAGACATATAAGAAATTGATGGTGTCGAAATATGAGCTATGAAGTATTAAAAGGCGTTAGGGATATCCTGATTACAGACGGCGATGTCCTATCACTTATCCCAGCCAGTAAGATTCGAGTAGGATGGAGTAGCACTGTAGTTGATTTCCCATTAGCTGTGATTAGTATAGTCTCCGAATCTGATACCGGCATGCTTGGTTATGGAACTGCAGAGGAAGGCGAGAAATTACACAGGGTCGAGGCTAGTATACAAATTGATGTACTGTCACGAGCATCCATCAAAGAAACTCTCGATATAGCTGATGCCATCACTAAGGCTTTAATGAAGAATGGCTATTCCAAATCTACTGAAGTTGATATGTGGGATGACCTGCTAAAAGCTCATAGACGAATGTTGAGATTTAAGAAGACCTTTATAAAGTCTGCATGAGATTTAAAGTCAAATTCAATCTGAAGAATTTATCCAAGCTTGTACCACATCGAATGCGAGAGCGATACCTTCCATATATCAGGGATAGTTTGATTCATATCCTCACAGAGATGGCCTATGATATGAATGAGGAATTGCAGCGGAGACGATATCCTGGTGCTTCTCCACCGCAGAGTGCTAGAAGAAACCCTGCATGGATTCATACGCCAATTGAGGAAGGCTGGAATATACCAAATCCAGAAATCAAGAAGACAAAGGTTATCGCAACTCTTTATAACGCATCTGAGCATCTCCTCGCAGTAGAATTCGGAACTCTCCATGTAGCTCCCATATTTCCACGAACTAAACCGTTCTTAGTGTTTGATTCGCTAAAATCTGATACGGGTATAGTAAGAGCTCCGTATGTATCCGGACAGAAAGGAAAGGGTTTTATTGAGGCTGTCTTTAATGAATGGACTAGGAAGGGTATTGAGGAATATTTGGCTAGGTGAGGTTAAATATGTTTGTATGTAGCCGGATATTACTGGGAATATGGCAGGCATCATAACTGGAAAGGATGCATCCTTCAAGATAGCAGTTGGCTCGCTTGATAACAAAGACCTAGCATTCTGGGGTGTCTCTGATATGTCTCTGTCATTCTCGAGAGATATCATAGAACAGGAACTTGTAGGGCAGACTGGCAATCTGAGAAAGCCAGGTAAGCTTTCAGTAGAAGGCTCATTCACGAATTGTAAGATTGCTGCTTCAGGAAATTCAGATATGCTTGATTCCATAATAGACCCGAATAACCTTCTGATAATCTCAGGACAGCTTGGAAGCGGAAATCTCAGGTTCTATTTCGTCTCTTGCCAAGTTACGTCCTTCGAAGTGACTATGGGAGATGCATCAACTATATCAGAGGCTAGCATTGATTTCACGGTACTTGACCCATACAATGTGACCTATTCAAACGGCTATATAACAGATACGTAATATGGCTAGCCCTGAGACTTATACCGGAGAAAATGCAAAAGTGGAGATTGCAGGTAAGGACCACGCAACTCTCGGTCTTTCAGACTTTACGCTAACACTCTCAAGAGACACGATAGAAACGGAACTGCTTGGAGAAAAAGGTAACTACTTTATGGCTGGAAGTCTTGGCATAGAAGGCTCCTTAACCGCAACAAAGCTAGATGATTCCGCTGCTGGTGTCTTGCTTGAATCGCTGATAAATGGTACGCCAGTTACAATATCAGGCACCGCCGGAGATAAATCAATATCCTTTTACTTCACAAGCGGCCTTATTACAGGCTTTGATATTTCACTCGGAGATGCCGATACAGTCACAGAAGGCTCCATTGATTTCACTGTCCTCAACCCGCAGGATGTTACCAAGACCTACAAGGGCGATAGTGTCCTCATAACAGATAGTAGCTAAGACAGCTGGGATTCAGGTGATTCACTTCTGTTTTATGTCTTTAATGGTATTAATGGAAGGAGGAGATCATGGAGAAATCAAAAGAAGAGCGCTGGAAGGAATTTGAGGCGAAATTAAAGAAATCTGAGGAGAAGAAGGCAGCTGAATTTATGAAGGAGCTTGCTACCAGAGACAAGCTTGAAAGGGATTTTAAAGAGGATATAATGTATGTGACCTTCGAGACTTCTCCCGAAACTAAGAGGACTGTCCTTACACGCAGACCTACTCACTCCGAGATGCTGGAATTAATTAGGCTGCTTATTACAGTCTCAAAATTTGGTGGTGAAGCAATGACCGAAGATGATTTCAAGAAATTCGAAGATGCTTATGAGAAGCTGCCAAAGATTGCTGCATCACTTTGTGTAAAGCCGAAGCTTGATGAGAAATTCTGGAGCCAAGTAGCAACCTGGGATGCACTCCAGAGCTTTATCAATGCAGTCCTCTCTGCTGGCCAATCCCCTCGCATCTCAGAACAAGAAATGAAGTCCTTTCGTTGAATCTGGATTAGGTCAGCTTGAGTTTGAATTGTGTTCTCTTCTACACAAAACACCAAGAGAAATTGGAGAGTTACGCCAGAAAGACCCTGAAGGAATACGTTTTCTTGAAGAATGTATATTGTACCGGAAGAAGAAAGAATATGAAGCTTATAAGAAGTTAGAGCAAAAGGCTAAATTAAAGAGAAAGAGGTAGATGGTAAGAGTTGGTGGAACTCCTTTAGGAACTGGAGTAATTCAAATAACAGCCGATATCCGAGATGCGATACTAGCTATCAAATACAAATTAACTGCGGAATGTCAGAGAGCTACAGATGCCATCAAGAAGCATTTTGATACTCTTGGAAAGCGACTTGAGGCCAAGTTACCTACACAGATGCAGGCGGTTGCACGCTCAGCCGCAGATAAAGCGATAACTCAAGTAGAGCGATTCCGTGATAGGTTAAAATTACTCTGGCATCACATCCAGCACTATCTTTCATTCACCATCGGTGTTCAGATAGTGATGCGTTCTATCAGAGCACTCCAGCAAACTATTGACTTATTCACGGAGTTTGAAAAGAGAGTTGTAATGGCTGCAGCTGTATCTGGATATTTCGGAAAGGCATTTGATGTGGCGACAGCATCAATCCAGCGATTAGCCTTAACGCTTAGTAGGAGGACGATTTACTCTGCCAATGAGATAGCTGAGGCGATGTATAGCATAGCATCGGCGGGCTATGACGTTGGGAAAATCACAGAAAGGGAGTTAATTCCGATATTAAATTATGCAGCTGCACAGCAGATTGATTTAAATGATGCAACTGAGCTGGTCATTAAGACATTCAAGGAGTTTGGAGATACTGGAGAGACGATAGAAAGTATTGTTGATAAATTCACTGCAGCAATATCCAATTCATTCCTCAATGCTCAGAGATTAGCTGAGGGCATGAAGTATGTTGGTGCAATGGCTGCAGAGGTAGGCGTATCTCTCGATGAGACTCTTGGCGCTTTGGCAGTCCTCGTTGATAGAGGATATGAGGGTTCTCAGGCTGGCCAGAGACTCAATATGATTCTCACAAAGCTGCTTAAGCCTACAGAAGAAGCGAAAGAAGCGTTAAATAGTTTGGGTCTTACGATTGAAGACTTAAATCCAGAGACGAATTCATTAGTTGAAATCCTATATAAACTCAGAGCAGCCGGTTTTAGTGCGGCTGAAGCATCAGCGATGTTCCGAGCTAGGACAGCAGCTGCAGCACTCACTCTCGTAGAAAATGCAGATGCAGTTGCTCGTCTTACAATGCAACTTCAATATTCAGCAGGACTCACAGAGGAATTAGCTCGTAGGCAGATAAATACGCTTAGTGGTGCTCTTGCTCTTTTGAGAAATAATGTTGTTGCATTAGCGATAGCTATAGGACGTGATTTGAAACCTCTTATTCTCACTACAGCTGGTGCTATTGAGGATTATTTGCTTCCAGTAGTTCGCGCCCTATCCGCTCCACTCAGCGCCTTTGGAACGATTCTCTCAAGAGCATCTGGCGGTGGTAAGGCCTTCATTGGAATACTTCTCTCTATGACTGTTGCAGGAGTTGCTACTCTCGGACTTCTTAAGATGCTGAGCTTCACTCTCAAATTAGTTGGTAAGGAGTTTATTGCTGAATCCATTAAAGCAGCAACATTTAGGAAATCCTTAACTGCCCTTGGTGTCGGTGTAGGCTCATTCATTAATCAAGCTCTTAATCTTCAATCTACAGCTTCTCTTGTTGCCTTATCATTTGGTATGATTACTGGAGAACTACTTTTATTTGCGACTCTTGGCGATAAGATACCATCTTCAATACAGTCAATTACAGTCTCACTTACGTTCCTCATCACGGTTCTTCTTAATCTTAAAAATACAGCTATAAGTGCCAGGACAGCGATGCTCTCCATCGTTCCTGCAATTGTAGGGGTATCAGCAGCTGCCGCAGCAACTAATCTTGCAGGTATGAATTCCATCCTAGGAAAGACAATTGCCACCATTACAAGCCTTAGTGGCTCTCTTATTTCTTTGGGACTCACCTTTAGGTTAGTTGGCATTTCAGCTACATCCTTACTCGGTATATTCGGCATACTGATAACTGTCGGAACTATTATAGCTAGTATTTGGGGCAAAGATATTGCTAATGCCCTCCAAGGAGTCTATGAACGACTCGTGCCGTGGGAATCTAGGACGTATAAGGCTGTCGTTGCATCCCGTAAATTGTCTGAAGCTTTATCCGAATATCGAAGCCATATATCCACACTTCGTGAATTACAGGAGGAACATGATAGGCTAAATAAAGAGCTAGAAGAGGCAAAAGCGACTGGAGAAGATGTCGCTGAGGTGCTTGAGCGATTGAACGAAGTTGAGAAGGAAATGCAAACTACCTCCAATAATGTTGCATCATCTTGGAAGAATATAGTTAGCATCATTGCTAATGCCACACCAAATCTTGGGAGATATGTCAAGAGTCTTGAAGACTATTACAGCACATCTAGCGAACTAAGGAATCTAGAAGAGCGGAAAGCTGAATTATATGCAGAACTGGAGAAGAAGCAAGATGAGTACTCTAAAGCTGTTGCTATATACGGTGCAGCATCAGAGGAGGCAAGGTCCATTTGGAATGATATAATTCGGATATCGAGGGATTATAGTGATGTCGTTGACCAGATAGCTGATAAAGAAGGCGAACTAAATAAACTTGAGGACCAAAGAAAAGACATAATGGATGACTTAGTTAAGGGAGAGAAGGAGCTAGCAGAGGCAGCAGATGATTTATACGAAGCCCACTATAATTACGTTGAACTAATGTCAAAGCGGATAATAACTGAATCGAAATTAGAAGCGCTTGAATCCTTACGAAGCGATATCAATAAGATTCTTACTGAGAAGATAGGCAAATTAGCTGAGGCTGAGCTTAAGCTTAAGAAGATAGAAGAGGCTCTTTACAAACTAAGAAAAGATAATCTAAGCCGTGTACGAAGTCTATGGGATGCACTAGTCAGAGAAGGGTGGATTACCGAAGATATGATAGAGGGTAAGGAAGACCTTGAAAAGGCATATGGAGACTTAATGAAGGCACAGGTGAGATATAGTCGACTTTTAGGCAGATTGACTCCAGAACAGAGAGAAATTCTTAGCAGATGGGTTGAAGAATATGTTAAAGCGTTAGAAGAGGGTCTTCCAACTCCTGAAGTTCCTTCATTTCTTACAGGCGAAGACATTGATATAGCGTTAGAGTATGCAAATGCTCAATATGAGCTGAGACAGGCCATCTCTTCACTACAAAGCATTCTTTTGGAGACAGTCGATTCGTTAGTTGAGCATGGGCTGGTGTCTGGAGAAATCGCTGATGCATATTATGATTTGCTTGGATTGATTGATGAGATTAAATCCAAAGAGGCGGAATACCAGGAGGCTCTTGATGAGACCGACTTAGGTATATCTAGCCTCACAGAAACTATGTGGAATTACTGGATGAGCTTACGAGATGTAGAAGGAGAACCTATTCAGGAGACCTTTATGGAAGCTGCTGCTGGTCTTGGTATATTTACTGATGCTTTGTATGATTCCGATAGGATGCTACAATATATCCGAGATATACTACAAGATCAGACTATAACTTGGGATACCCTTACTGATGAGCAAGCTGTTGCAGCTCTAACCCTTGGCACATTAAGCTGGAAATATCTTGAGTTATATAACGTCATAAAGGCGCATGATATATTAGAATTAATTCCAGGTGCGGATAGTTGGGATGGCTTCATGCAAGCAGTCAGCGAAATGAAAACAAGAGCCCTTCCACCACTATGGGAACTTGAGGGAACTCTCAATGGAATAGATTTAGCATTGCAAAAAATACAGGAAAAATCAACTATTGATGTGAAGATTAATTTCAGGACAGTAGGCCTCGGTGAAGCAGCTCTTCAAGCGCTTTTGGCTGGTTTTGCAGCGGTACCACCTATAGGCCTTGGAATGTGGCTTGGTCGTGCTATTGCTGGAATTTTCGGTGGTCAATACGGAGGCTTAGTAAAAAAGCCTACCCTCGCATTGATTGGAGAAGCAGGTCCCGAATTAGTATTGCCGCTTCGATATCCAAAACGCACGTTGACTTTACTTTCGTATGTTTTGCCCAGATATCTCAAATCATTACCAACAGCTCAGTATGGTGGGTTATACACAACTACAGTTCCAGCAGCTACGTATAATACCGAAAATATAACAGTTACTGGTCCAATATATGTTCAAGGTGTGAGTAATGTTGAAGAATTCATGGAAGAATTAAAATATAAGGCTAGGATGGCTGCACCATGAACGTAGATATCTATTTCCGATCTGGCAGTGATGATGAGGTACATTTCGATTCATTAGAGCAATTTGATTATTTGCGGATAATTCGTTCTGATGATGAATATTATCAATCATGTAGGTTTTCAGTACACGGAGATTACAATTTATCAATAAACGATACAATTGACGTGTTTATCGATAATACCCATCTCTTTAGTGGTTATGTCACTTCTAAAAAACCGACATTTCTTGGTTCTAACATTTATCAAGTCACTGCCGTTGGGAAAACCTATGATTTGTGGCGATATGCTCTGTCTTCGGAGGCTATTTATAATGGATGGACCGTTGACATTGCCGAATCGATAGTTGAAAATTATACACCTTACTTATTTTCTTCTTCTGCAAGTTCAGGAGTACAAGTTTCGAATTTGGATTTGTCTGACTTACCTGTTGGTGATGCGCTTCGCAGACTGACGAAGATTGACGGCTTTCGGTTCTATATTGAAGGTGATGTGTGCTATTATTATAATCCGGGTGATATTTCATCACCTGAATTCACAATAACTGAGGAAGATTTGCTTAAGATACAGCGCTGGGAAGAGGATGATTCTGATTTGTTTAATTATGTCATCATCAAAGGCTCGACCCAACCTATGATATGGGCAGAATATCCGTCCTCTTCAAGTTTTTTGACTCTAGAGCCAAATTATATTTATGCTATGCCTCTTCCAAGCTCGGAGTATCTCGATCAAATAGAGGCACTAAAGCTGCTTGTGAGGCGAGGAGCGGCTGCTAATATGGCTCCATTAAATGTTTCATTTTATTATACATATTCTGCTGTGACCAGAACCCAGAATATTAAGTACGCTACAAAACATAATGTTAGGAAGAGACCCTATACCGATGATGTCTATGAATTAACGCCTCTTTCGTCTACTGCTCAGTCTATTCCATCAAGCACTAGTTGTGAGATATGGGCTGATTGGGGCTGGGCTGTAGTCATTAAATGGAAGAAGCCAGATGCTGTTGCTGAGAAATTGGGTTTTGTAATATATGATGGTGCTTATGCTGACTATGAGGATTATATATATGAAATTCGAGATGTTATAAATGGTTACCCGGGAAACACAATTTATACTTCCGGAGTACGTCATTACGACGGAACGAGTAACTGGCAATGGTTTTGGATTGGGTTTGAATATCCCTTTATCTTGAGAAGCGGCCAATGGTATGCATTAGTTGCTATACCAAAGGATGGATATATGGCTTATCATGCGCCTAGAAAGAGCTCTACAAATGCAGATGGATCGTCTTTTTACAGAAGAGCAGATGGCTCTTGGAGAGAAATTTCTGGTAGCATCGCTTATAATCTCACCGCTATAACAGCTTATCCCAGCTCGGGATATCTCGCAAAAAATGTAAGTGTGGATAATGGGCGAGCCTTTAGCTGGCATTATGAGAAGATAATATATGAGGAGGCACCTAAAGCTTATATGACTTTCACTCTTGAGGATAATAATATAGCTAGGCGTCCAGGCATTACAGACACCGGCAGTGGCAATACGGGAGATATGGAGTACAGGCTGTATTTACATTCTACTGATCCCCTCTATTCGCCATTTATAAAAGCTGGTAGTTACCTCAAAATATATTATTGGAAGGACGCTGTAGATTATATATCCGGAAACACCAATTGGCCTTGGGATAAAATCGAGGGTCTTGATTATACAATCCTCCCAGAGAGCACGCCTACAGAAGGCTTTACCGATTGGATATCGGTTTCCCTAAATAAACTTCCGATATATACTTGGCTTGCAGTTAGTTGTAATTATACGAAGCCTGGACAATGGGAAATCGGACTTAGTCCTAGTGGCTCACTCAAGCGATGCAGTGGCAATACTTGGAGTACTCTATATGCTTCCTCTGGTTTAGCATGCTACTTGTCCCATAAGCGAGATCAAATTAAAGTGATTGCATCTTCCCAATCTTCTATAGACAAATACGGAAAGCATATAAAGACAATCCAAGATGCATCTATAACTGATTATAATTCAGCTGCAGTATTGGCCAGTGGTCTTTTAGCGAGGTATGCTGAAGTTCTTCCACGGGGAGTCTTGATAGTGTCCGGTAATACTGATTATGCATTAAACAAAAAGGCGATAGTATATCTTCCGCATTACAATATATCCAGTCAGCTAGAGATTCGTGCTGTAGAACATATTTTAGACAAAGGAGGTTTCAGAACCCGCCTTACTCTCTCATCACATGAATTTGACATAGCACGAGAATTAGCACGTCTTAAATATGATTTCTATTCGGATAGGCGGATATAGTATGGCTCTTAATCCAAGCTCTGGATGGTCTTATTACAAACAACTCAATATCTCTGATACGAACGACGTTAGTGCTAATTATCAAATGCAATTGAAGGTATACGCAGACGAAGGCACTGATGACCCTGATAATGGCATAGTGTATTGCGATAATCATTGTGAGAATTTCCCAAATGATATCCGTTTTGGGACAACAAGCAATCCACAAACGGCCGAACAACTTCCGCAATGGATAGAAGAGTATGATGATAATTCTGCCACTATATGGATAAAATTACCATCTGATGGAAGCGATACAATTTATATGTTTGTCGGAAATTCCTCAGCTTCTTTATTCAGTGATGGGGAAGAAGTATTTATTTTTTATGATGACTTTGCAGATGATGATTATTCAGGTTGGACAGAATATGGCGGAACCATAGTTGGTGTAGAAGAAGTTGATGGCGAAAAGGTTCTGCATACACACACGACAGGAAATCCTCAAACTATTTTATACACATCTCAAAGCTTCGATAGGGGCGTAATGATAGAAGCTTATTTAAAAGTTACTAGTAAGTATACAGGATTAGGTTTTCTTGCACAAGGCCAAAATGATTTTTATATTTCAAGAGGGTACTATTATTCAAGGCTAGTGTTGATTGAAGACGGTGGTTTTCAATGGAGAGTAGAAGGTGATGAAAAGACAGAAAACATCTGGTACGTATATAAGACTTGGTTTAACAATTCTATAATATATGCAGATATAGACGGTAGCACGGTTAGTAAGGATGATTCAACATTCTCTTCTGGTTATATTGGAATAGCATCGTGGTATGGTGATGAGGCAGACCAATATCTAAGTTGGATCCGCGTTAGAAAGTATGCAGACCCTGAGCCTTCTTGGTCATCATTTGGCGAATGGACATCCCTCGAAACTGCTTCAAAATCCTATCATTTAGACACAATAACATATGCTGAATACACTAAGCCGCATGATATCAATACTGTTTTGCAGCTGACCGGGATGAAAACGTATAACTTCGATACGCAGCTTAGTCCAGTAGAGAAAGTTCTTGCTTATAGTCTAGATACACGACTTAGATTGGAGGGACCTTATAATCTTACGATCTACAATTTTACCTTCTCTTCCAATTTATGGTGTACGCGTTGGGATGAGGATAACTGGAGAATCATTATAGAAGCTATAGCCGATAAAACTACACGAGATAACATCCGGAATAATATTGTGCCTGGTGCTGTAGCAGAGTTGTATAATATCCTTGGTAAGCCTCAATTTGTCGATACAACTTATTCATCTGGAAATACTATTACATTGCTCCCTAAACGTATGCTTTCTAATCTCCGAGATGAGGTAACCGTTGCTGTGAAATCTTATTCAGAGACTATGCTTCGATGGGATATGTTCCGCATAAAACTTGAATGCGTGAAACTATGAACGACCTTAGGATTTATATCTCTGGCGGCTCCTATATCGAATGCCCCTGTGCTAGATGGGATGAAGAGGACTATTCAGTAATCATTGAAACATATTTAAATAAGGACCAGAGAGATTTGTTACGGAATAATATTAGGCCAGGTGCTGTAGCTGAATTGTATCGCATTTTAGGCAAGCCTGTTTATTATGACACTTCTTTTGGTTGTAATACTATCACTATTAGCCCTATATCAGGAACCCAGCTGGCAAATATGCATTCTGGTGTCACAGTCTACGTCAAGAACTATTCAGAGAAGATTCTTGATTCCAATGACTTCCATGTGAAGATAACCGGCTATATCTCTAGCCAGTAATCATATCAAAAACCAGGTATATTCGGTTATGTGCTTATTCGGGTCAATTTCATCTGTTTGCGGTTCTATGAAGTGAATGCTTAAATTCCCGTCAACATAGAAGTTCATAACGTGACCAGCAGTTGAGTCGATATTAACACGGACGACCCCTACAGCCAAATTGCCATGCTCATTCCTGATATTCCGCCATAATGTGAATGCAAAGTCATCACAATCAAAGGTCTCATTAACATAAGGAAGAAGATTAGTTTTGTCTGCTTTTAGGATGTCTTGCATTTCAGTGGTGTTTATCAACGTGTATTTCTCATCCAGGACTATCACATAAGCTTTCGGATATTCGTATTTTAGGAGACTTTCTAATTGACGTCCTGTTATCGTGCCTTGTATTTCCTGAGGCTCATAGAGGAAGAATGCCGCTATTATGCCAGATAGAATCATCATTACTATAACCACAAATCCCCTATTAAACCCCATCTAAATCACCATTTTGCAGTCTGAAAGTATATACTTTTCGTGTGAAAAATCGATTTTAATGCAGTTTGAGGTATATGTAGACATAATTAACAGCTGATTTTCCTATATTTGACTAGGATATGCAGCCGAACAGCAGCCAGTACAGAAAGATGACCAATGCCAGGCATCCGAGATAGATAGCGACTACTTCAAGGACATATGACCAGGTGCTTCTCTCCTTCATTTTATTCCGACTCCTTCTATCATCTCCTTTATGCGTTTTAAGACGCCTTTGTAGTCCCAACCATCACTCACCAGCTCTACAGTCTTAAATCGCCAATTACATTCTCTACATCTGCGATATCTAAAGACTTTATCTTCCTTTACGATGGTCTTCTCTACATCCGTTTTACCTTTGCATCGTGGACAGAACATGTTATCTTATAATGTGCATTAGCTCAACATTCAAACTGCCACAAGCTGGACATGATGGAAGCTCATTAGGACTGCTCCTCTTCACAAAATCTCTTCCACAATCCTTACATCTCCATCTGGCAATCATACTAACCTCTCTCTATTATCTGCATATTGTATTCTTCTGGATTGAGCTGTCTAATAATCTCAATTGCTGCTTTATATGTCTTCTCAGGCTTGCCACATCCAAACACATCTATAGCGGCATAATTATATTCTGGCCAAGTATGAGCCGAGAGATGACTTTCTGCAATGACTACCATTACGCTCTCGCCTTGAGGACTAAATTTGATTCTACGTTTGTCCTTAATATCAAAGCCGGCCTTTATAGCTGCTCGCTCTAGCACTGTCCCTATATCTTTTGTTGAATCATACTTCCACATATCTATTATGATGTGCTTTCCTATCGGCATCTATTCACCTCCTATTATTTTCTCCTTCACAACTTTATAGAACGGATTCTTCAAATACCACTCAAAGTATGGATTAGTCTCTTTAACCCAAAATTCTAAGTCTCTTGGCCTTATCAATCCTCTATATCGGACCTTCACCATTCTCATGAGCTCACCTTATAATCCACATGATTCTTCTGTCGTTCATAATTCTCTTTCAACTTTCGCTTATAAGCCTCTGTAATTTCCTCTGCATCCATTCCCAAGAGAATGAATATCTGCAATAGGAAATGCAATGCATCTATGGCTTCTTCCTTCAATCCATCAATGTCTAGCTCCTTCTCGTTCTTCCATGGTTTCCAATTCAACAGATGCAACATCTCGAATGCCTCATCTGCCAATGCAATAACGAATATCTTTAACATCTCGTTACAATCTGCTTCTCGGTACCATCTTCGGATGGATTTATAAAATAAGAAGAGGTTTTTCTGAAGGTCTAATAATTCCTCTAATTTGTCTTTCTCAGCCATAATCTCACTTCAATTGCTGAATGGGAGCCTTTCTTGCTTTCTCGACATCCTTATGGATTGTATCGTCCTCAGCTACATGAAGAATGCTTTCTCTGCTGCCTTCTCTGAATACAGTTAGCCCCTTGAGTCCCAACTTCCATCCAAGGAAATATAATTCAGATAGCTTTTCCATTGGAAAGTCCCTTGGCAAGTTTATTGTAGAGCTAATAGAGTTATCTACATGCTTTTGGACCACCGCTTGCATCTTAACACGCATTACTGGGTCTATTTCATATGCAGATACGACATAGTCTGGTAAGTCATCTCCGTATTTTGCTGTTAGTTCTTTGAGTGCTGGGTCTCTCATTACAAACTTTCTTTCCTTTAGGCTTTCACTCCTTCTAAGATATTTCTTTGCAAATAGAGGCTCTATCCCTGATGTTGTTCCTGCTAGAATGCTTCCCGTTCCCACTGGCGCAACAGTTAATATCGCTACATTCCTCAATCCATATTTCTTTATCAGCTCTATGGTCTCATCCTCGAGAGTCTTAATGAATTCTGCTTCAAGCATCTTCTTGAGGTTAAACTTCGGGAAGGCTCCTTTTTCTTTCGCTATCATAGCTGATTCTTGATATGCCTTATTCTTTATGAAATTCATGAGCTTGTCAACCAGCTCTAATGCCTCTTCTGTATCATACCGAACCTTCATTCTCATTAGGAAGTCCGCCAGTCCTGTTATGCCCAAGCCTATTCTTCTTTCTGCGACCGTCACTTTATTTTGGATTGGAATTGGATGTTTGCCTGCATTATAAGTGAGGACATCATCTAAGAACCTGACACCTAAGCGAACAAGCTTTTCAAGTAACTGCCAGTCTATCTTTGGATTCTCATATGGGTCTATTACAATTTTAGCCAGATTAATATGCCCGAGACAGCAGCATCCGCCATGAGGCAATGGAATTTCTCCACATGGGTTTGTGCCCAAAAGTTTATGGAAATATTCAGAGTTCGAATACCGTTTTATTGTGTCCCAATATAGCAGTCCAGGCTCTGCTGACTCCCATGCAGTCTTAACAATCAAATTCCATAAGTCTCTTGCCTTTACAGTCTTATAAACTTTCTTGACTCTTATGAAATCTTCTCCTTTCACATGAAAGAATGTCTCTTCTGGATGGTCAAAGCACTCATAAATATCCTCCACCTCTATTGCATCTTCAGTATATTTAATATCCGTCATCTCTGGATACCATAAATGCCAATAGCCATCTTCTTCGACTGCCTTCATGAATGCATCTCGAACCTTAACTGAGATATTTGCGTATCTCACATTACGTCTTTCAGGGTCTGATTTTGCCGTTATGAATTCTTCTACGTCTGGATGCTGGCAGTCAATAGAGAGCAATAAGGCTCCTCTACGATTATATTGCCCAATAGTTCCTGTTACCTGACTGAATATGTCCATAAAGGATGCAGCTCCAGTTGAATATCTTGCTGAATTTCTAACTTTAGCTCCTCTAGGTCTTAGACAGGAGATATCAATACCAACTCCACCACCATAGCTATAAGTTCTTGCCTGATACTTCATTGCATCGAATATTCCTTCTATCGAATCATCTTCTATTTTTATGAAATAGCAGTTTAGCAAAGAGTTCTTCACATAGTTATTGCCTGCTCCATAGTGGATTCTACCTCCGGGAATGAATTTGAAGTCTTCTAGTAGCCAATAGAACTCCTTAGCCCATCTGTCAAACTGCATCTCTGTGGAAGCTATTGCATTTGCAACACGTCTCCACATCTCTCTAGGAGTCTTCTCCAATATCTTATCTCGCTTATCTCTTAACGCATACTTATCTAGAAATACACGAGCCCTTATTTTCTCACCATCAAAGAAGTCAAGGGTTTCTTTCGGTATCTTCATTTCTATCACCTAATATTTTCCTTGCACATATTGGACATGTATAGCCTATATCACATCTACAACCTGGTATTAGCTTACGTCTAAGAGCGAGATGAACTTCTGTTAGCCAATATATCTGATTGTAATC
>Ga0164311_10000039_pt1 | contig 43879 bp, 49 predicted proteins | sample GuaBasSedimGuay2_FD_121796 | JGI IMG/M metagenome (GOLD analysis project Ga0164311, IMG submission 121796) | Subseafloor sediment microbial communities from Guaymas Basin, Gulf of California, Mexico - Guay2, Core 4569-9, 9-12 cm | ecosystem: Environmental > Aquatic > Marine > Hydrothermal vents... | reverse complement strand
ATATTATCCTCCACGTGCGTTTGAATCTTATAAATTTGCGTTGTTGGTTGGTATAAATAAATACGCAATGCCTGGCGCAGATTTGAATGGTTGTGTTAATGACGTGCATGGAATGAAGGGTGTTCTAGCTAAATACCACGGCTTCGACCCAAATAACATGATGGTTTTGTTGGATAAAGATGCGACTAGAGCTAATATAGTTGATGGGTTAAATTGGTTAGTGGCTAGGTCTAGAGCTGGTGCAGAACTTATGTTCCATTATTCTGGGCATGGTAGTCAGGTGTTAGACACCGATGGTGATGAAGTCAAAGATCAATTGGATGAGATTCTATGCCCATATGATTTAGATTGGAATCATCCTCTGACAGATGATATTCTACATAATAAATTTAAACAAATTCATCCTGGTGCGTTTCTTACAATGGTTTGCGATTCCTGTCATAGTGGAACAATGACAAGAGAGATGAAGCCACCTGGAGTTGGGTGCGCGTGTGGTGATGGGTGTGATTGTAAGACTTTATCTAGATATCTGAAACCACCACAAGAAATTGCTAATAGACAAATGAAAGCGTTTGATCTTGGTAGGATTAGACAGAAACCCAATAAGATGGGTATGAAACAAGGTGTTGGTAATCAACGACATGTTTTACTATCTGGCTGTAAAGATAATCAAACATCGGCCGACGCATATATTAATAACAAATACCAGGGTGCTTTGACGGCTCATTTATTACGTGCTGTAGCGTTGAACCCCAAGGCTGATTGGTATACTATTCATAGAAAAACTGTAAACATGCTCAAAAAAGCAGGGTTTGTCCAAGACCCACAATTGAGTGGAGCGGGCGATTTGTTAAATAGACCTATATTTGGTGGCTAATATGTATAAAAAACTAACTGTGTTAATTTTAACTTTGTTATTTAGCGTAGGCAGTGTTCTTGCTGGTGAGATCACACTGCAATGGACAAGGAATACTGAACCTAACGTTAAAGAGTACAAAGCGTTTCAAAGAACGGAAGCAGAACCGGATTACGATTACAACAACCCAGCTGCTACTAAACAAGATGTTGATTGTGAACAAGTAGAGCCAGGCAAGTGTGAAACGGGTGTGATTGTTGATGACCAAGACATTTTATATTTTGTAGTACGTGTGTACGATGATGTGGGCCGACCTAGTGGTGATTCCAATGAGGTTGTTTTCAATCCAGCTTTGGGACCAGATTTTCTGTCGTTTACATGGTTAGATGCAAAAATATATAACTATCCAGTATATTTTGGTACCACGGATAAGCCCATAACTGTAAACTGGTCAGCGTATCCAGATGCTATAGGGTATGATTATAAATTGTATGATGTATTTAAAGAGGTAGATGCTAGCGTAAGTGGCTATGTTACTGTCACTACTGCTACCTTTCAATTACCGGCTACAGGCTCCTATGAGATGATAATACGGCCAATGAACGCAGATCAAACCCACGGAGCATGGATAACGCTGCAAGGTAGATATGTTGGTTGGCCAGGAGGAGCTGGCGGTATAGTAATTGGAAGAAGCTTGCAGAATCCTAATCTTGGTAAGGGGTTGCCAGAACCAGAGAAAGAGTATATTGATTTCTGGCGATATCAAATACAAGAAGTGGATTATAAACAAAATTTTTTAAAGTAATTTATAGGAGGAACAAAAACAATGGCAAAAGTAAAAAATGTTAATTTAAGTTTTCCAGGATCGGCTTCGCCGGATGTGGTTGGTTATAAACTCTATATAGAGACAGCCCCCGCCGCAGTTGATTACACCTCACCATCCTTTGATTTGGGCGATAATACATCAGTGGACTTGAGTACACTGCCTGGTATGACTTCTCAGGATGGGGTATACAATTTAGGTATTACAGCAGTAGATGACGCAGGGAATGAGAGCTCGTTCTCGTTAATTAATGATGTCCCTTTAGACTTCGCGGCGCCGGACCCTCCTGGAGAGATCACTATAGTAAGATCATAATTGGAGTTCTCGTAGTGCTTGCGGTCGGTGGTCTCATTTTATACAATCTTAAATAAAGGAGAGATACTGTGTCAACATTTACTGATAAACTAGTAGGTCCGAAGATTAGAGGTACCAGAGGTATCACTGATGATATTAGTAACAAGGTTAGAAATAGAATATTATTTTGGTGTACTGTGGTGGCTAGCGCGGTTACAGTTATCAATGTGTTATATAATTGGATTTATTAACTTGACAACTCATGATTAATGATTATATTACACTTATGAAGAAACTGGATCTCGGACAATTTAATACCAAGAAAGAAACTTGGCTTAAATCACACATAGCCAGATTCATCTTGAATTCGGGTTGTACGCATTGTCTTGATCCCTTCGCAGGCGGAGGGGATTTATTGGCGGTTGTACAAAAACTTGGAAACTTTAGTGTGGAGGGGTTAGACGTTGACCCAACTTTGAAGTGGGAAGTCAACGATAGTCTAGTCGATGTCCCTTATAAAGAGGATACAATAATCGTTACTAATCCCCCATACTTATCCAAAAATTCGGCAGCACGTCGCGGTCTTAGTAGTTACGAATATTTTTCTGATAATAAATATGCAGACTTGTATCAAATAGCACTTGAAAGGGTGATGAGAAAATATAAGAAAGCTGTATTTATTATTCCAGAAACTTATCTTGGTGCCAGGTTATTCAAGGATCATGTGGATTCTATAACTATATTAGAAGACAATCCATTTGAAGACACTGAATGTCCTGTATGTGTGGTGTGTCTTACCAAGAAACCTTTTATGACCATGCATACATATTCGATTTATAAAAACGACGAATATGTTATTAATGATGTGGCTTTAGATGAAACCAAGAAATTTTTAAAGTCACGTGTTTTATTGTCCACAGATTTCAATAATAAGCATGGTAATATAGGTTTAAGGGGTGTTGATGGTGTCAAGTCTGATGACAGAATAAGATTTTGTTTGCCATCTGCATTAAATTATGATAAAAAACTAATAAAGGTTAGCTCCAGAGCTATCACCTTAATAGATGTTGGGTTTTTAGATGGTTCGGTATTAGATGTAGATAAGTTAATATCTAATGCTAATGAGATTCTAAATGAGTACAGAGATATAACCAAAGACATAACCTTGTCGCCATTTAAAAACAACAACAAGGAAGGGATCAGGAGACGCAGATTAGATTATAGATTAGCCAAAAAAATCTTAAATAAATCTGCATTTTTTTTAAAATAGCCCTTGACAAATAGGAATTATGTATTATCTTATAAGTATGGAAAGGAAACTGGATGAATAAATCGTTTTTGAAATGGGCTGGCGGGAAATCGCAGAGTTTGAAAGAAATTTCTACTGCGGTTGGCCAGGTTAAAGGTAAATTTATTGAACCGTTTGTGGGTTCGGGTGTAGTGTCTCTTAATATAGATGCTTCGGAATATATTTTAGCTGACTTCAATAAAGATTTGATGAGTGTTTTCAACGTGCTGAGAAGCACAGATGATTTTATCGATAAACTCAGACCATACTTTTCTGAGCATAATAATAGTCAGGAAATATTTTACGAACTAAGAAAAAGATTCAATGAAACTTCCTCATCGGAAGAAAGAGCGATGCTTTTTATATATTTGAATAGACATTGTTTTAATGGTTTATGTAGATATAATAAGTCTGGCAATTTTAATGTACCATTTGGTAAGTTTGAGCAAGTATACTTTCCTGAAAAAGAACTTACTGAATTTAAAAAGAAACTAATTAAATGTAAATTATACAACCAAAGTTTCGAAGATACATTTAAATTAGCTAACAAAGATGATGTGGTTTATTGCGACCCGCCATATGTGCCGCTTTCAGACACAGCATCTTTTACAGATTATAGTATCGATGGTTTTTCGGAAGATCAACAAAGACAATTAGTAGAATTAGCCGAAAAAGCTCCATGTAAAGTACTAATTTCTAATCATGACACAGAATTTACTAGAAAGTTATATAAAAATGCTGATAACATTATCAGTAATAAAGTTAATCGATTCATTTCAGCAAGCGGCGATAGTAGAAAATCTGTCTATGAGTTGTTAGCTGTTTATATACCAGCTAAAAAATTAATTTCGAATACGCAAGACGCAATGAAAGTGAAGTTAATAGTTGGTAGTCATCATATAAATTTGTATAGATATCTTGATGACAAGGTGGGGCAGCTTACATATTTTGATACGTTGAACGTGGCTTTCGAAAACCGTTTAGAGATTAACAGCGAATCAGAATTTGTCTTGCGACTCAAGGATTATAGTCCCATTGAAATAAAATGTGAATATAAACAAATAGTAGTAAAGGAACTCAACAAGGATACTAAGATGTTCTTAAGTGTGAATGAGTTCGAGGAATGGTTTGATAAACTAATGGAAGAATTAAAGGAAAAGGAGAAACAACATGAAATTTAATGAATATGCAAAGAACAAGATTAGGAAAAGAAATTTAGAAAATTTAGAAGAAGTTATTAGAGCCGCCCTCGTACATCTTGAGGAAGGTGAAGAGTTGCCAGGATATCTTGAGGCAAAGATTAGGAAGCGCTGTCGTAAGTATGGTTGGACATTCTATCAAGTATTGTCCGCAGCTATTACTGACCCGATTGCTGCTTCTACATTAGCTAAGCAAGCCAAGCGACAGGGTGTCGCAGAGCGCGCTCAGCAAGAGTTCCTCGAACATCGTGGCATTACAGTAATTAAACTAAACAACGTAGGACCTGATGCAATTAGACTCCTTGATGGCGAGCTCACCTATGGAACAGCTGGTGATATCAGAGCTACTAAGTCTATGGATTTTATTTGTCAAGGCAATGGCCTGATGGATCTTATCTATGCTAAGTATACTGAAGAAGCAGGGGGTGCTCAGGATAACCAAGCACAGGACGTTGTAAGGTTTCTGGAAGAAGCTACACGATATGTTGAAACTCATGATGATAAAGTTAGATTCGTAGCTCTTTTGGACGGTGGATATTATTTCAAACTCATGCATAAGTTTAATAGATATGCATCTGATAGAGTTATTATCGCAAATAGCGATACTTATTATGGTACTACTACTATTACTACTACAGGTGCCAAGAAACAGAGAAAAAGAGACACCTATATTAGTAAGGAGTTAGTTGAACGTGTTAAACATGCAGTAGATGCTTATAAAGCATAGAATTAAATAGGGGGCGAATTGGCTTCGACATGGCGGACGGAGATAGAGACTCGATGCAAGGACCAGACCTTGTAAAAACATGGAAACTTGAACAATTGGCAATATGAAAAATTACGCGAAAGATATGCTCAAGGGTGTATCCGTTAGCAAATCTAAGACTCTTACTGCAATAGTAGGAGCCTAAGGGAGCTTCCCAGGGGCTTAGCAACAGAATCCTGGGGTATAACAATGAGGATTGTTTATCATAACGGTGTTGGTTCTCACCATATAAAAAGAACCAACTTATCATCGTCAACTCTTTAAGGAAGACGTGATGGACCTCGGTTCGATACCGAGCGCCTCCACAAGGAATGGAGAAGGGAATATGGTAGACAAACATAGAGCAACTGAGTTTTTGGGTGTGAACTATGGTACAGCCCGTAGCAGACTTACTAGATTAATTCTATTTGACCTAGCTAAGAAAGACAATCTAGATAATTGTTATAGATGTGGCAAAAAAATAAAAAGTATTGAAGAATTTTCCATAGAACACAAAAAACCTTGGTTTAATAGAGATAAAGATTTGTTTTGGGATTTGGACAACATAGCATTCTCTCATTTTAAATGTAATTCACAAGAACCAAATTTGAGAAGAAGAAAACAACATGATGATAAAAACAAAGCTTGGTGTTCTGTGTGTAAAAAATGGAAAGACAAAAAGCATTTCAATAAAAAAGCAAGCCGTTGGAACGGCGTAGCTAATGAATGCAGAGGCTGTAGAAAACTAAGGTATAAGCGTGATGGAGATAAATGGGATTTTAGTAAGAGCCGGAAATGGCGTAGACCTAAATCCCAATCATCAATGCGGATATAACTCAATGGTAGAGTTCCTGCTTTCCAAGCAGGGAGTTGTAGGTTCAAGTCCTACTGTCCGCTCAATATAGCACCTTGGAGATGATCAGGTTTAATTCCTGACTCTGGATAAGATACGGACCGGTCGACATCCAGATAGTTCAAGTGAAGAATACCATGGTGCATACTCATTAACTAGGAGGATACAATATGAAAATGAGAATTCTTTTAGCTGTAGGGGGTCTGCCGATGACGTAAAGAACCTTTGAAAGGGGGTGAAACGTCATGGGCAAAAAAGACCAAAGCAAAAGCGGTCAAAAAAAGATAGGTCGACTGCTCAAAAAACCAGCGCATCAAAGATATAATGCAGAAGCGCGTTGGGAAATCAACAAGAAAAAAAGAATGGCTAAACAAGCTAAGAAAGAAGCCAAGAAAAAAGCAAAGCTTAACAAATAACCTGAAGGGCGGGGCAACCCGCCCAGCAAGGAGGAAAAAATGTCCTTTAGTCCGTATGATGCACCAGTACAAGAATCGCAATCAGATGCCACAGACAGTAGGTTTGGTGGTCTACGTGCGGTTGTTGACGTTAGTGTAGCAAAAACTGAAGATTACACTAGTCGTACTAAGGCGTCTCCCAATAAAGAGGAGAATCCTGTGGATGAAACCACAAAAGATATAGACGATCTCAATAATGAAGAGGATCGTAAACGTGAGGCATCACGTAGAGCAGAAACTTCTACAGTGGGTGCTGATAATAAATATCGTAGGCCAGGTGATGGCGATGACAAGACATACTCTGAACCAGACAACAGGCCACCAGAAGATACCGATGCGTTCACACCTGATGGAGATCCCATTAAATTAAGACGCTCTAAAAATAAACATCATTTTGGCAGTGGGCAATATGATAATATGCCAAACCGTGGGGTTTATGAGGGCGAAAACAGTTAGGAGGTGTTGACTATGCCAAGAGGAGATAGAACAGGACCAGATGGTAAAGGCCCTAAGAAAACTAACAAAGGTGTTCCAGCAAGAGATGGCCGCGGCGGAGGCCGTGGTGGTGGTAATCGGAACAAAAAGAGACGAACAGATAAATCGTAGATAGGATTCACGTAGGCTCGAGCCCCTCCATGAATAAAGCCTGAGATAATCGCGCCGCTTAGAACAAGTAGCGTAAGTATGTTTATAAATATACCGACCTTAGGGTTCATGGAGGGAATTATGAAATATATAAAACTAAAGAGAGAATTGAAACAACTGGCTAGAGAATTAAAGAAATATAAACACAAACGAGATCATTGGTATGAATATGCAGACTTCCAAGGTCCGTTTCAGTACAAGGTTTTAAGACTTGCATATGATTTTAGACATAGGCACATCGCATACTGTATGTTACGTGGTAGAGACTACGAAGAGATTGAGGTGTTCACAAAGAATCCACCTGATTTTGACTTGGTTAAAAGCTACATGGACATGTATAACCAGAAAGCCATGTGCGTTAGTTCATAATAATATAGACCACATGATAGCAGCTTCTGTTGTTGTGTGGTCTTTTTTATTCGGGCCAGTAGTTCAGTGGTTAGAACGAAGGCTTCTAGTACCTTGCGTCGTAGGTTCGAATCCTACCTGGCCCTAAGAAAAAACTTGACAACTGGAATTTAGTGCTTATATTGTGTTGTAGGAGAAACAATATGGTTGATCCAGAAAATATAACAAATTACAACCAAACAGACTTACAGTTAGAGGAATTTATATTGTTTTGGGTATGTGCTGCAGGTAAGAATGGCAGGACTGCAGCGAGGTGTCTTGATGGCCTCTTAAACACCATTGATGGTTATAACATAGGGCCATTTAAAGCCATACAAATGTGGGCATACTATGAACACCCCGAAACTTTTGAAGGATGGCCAGAGATGCTAAGAGATAGTGGCATTGGATGTTATAGAAGTAAAGCCAAAACTATGTTCCAATTAGCTATGAATGATCTTGATTTGCATACATGTACTGTAGATGATCTTGAAAATATACATGGTATCGGTATGAAGACAGCAAGATGTTTTCTTATACACAGTCGTAAAGGAGTAAGACTTGCTGGTATAGATACACATATGTTAAAATATTTGAAAGCTGTCGGGGTGGAGGATGTGCCGTCCTCAACACCTGGAAGTAAAAAAGAATATCTTAGGTTGGAGGATGAATTTTTGAGACTGGCTGACAAAGCGGACAAAGAACCAGCAGTCTTTGATTTAGAGATTTGGAATAAGTACTCAGTAAAGAGTATGGCAAAGACGATGAAATGAGTTATATCTTCTATGACGCGATGATCAAAAATCATATTTACACTTGACAAACGAAAAACAATGCTTATATTGTGTGGTAGGATATGAAAACATTCAAAAAGGAAAAGGAGAACAAAATGTTTGAGACAGAAAGAAGTAATGGTTTTTTTAAAATTGACAAAGGTGACAATGTTATGGCAAAAGAATCCAAAGACCACATAGATTATATTATATCTATGTGTGATACATGTGGTATAAATATAAAGGATTTGGAAGAGTATAATCATGCATTATTGGATGAGGAGTTTCTTTCTATCCCAATTAGTTGTTTGCCGGGGGATAGAGCGGAGGTGGGGTTTAGAATTCTTTGTGCCACGTGGAAAAGAAATGCCAAAACAGAGGAATTGTCCCGCATATCTAAACAGTACGCAAAGATGCTACAGAAATTAAGAGATGTTGGGTTTATACCTACGCAGAAAGAAGGGTCTTCTAATTTTTATATAGATAAAAATTTTAGGCAATTTGTAGGCTGGAAAGATCCGATTTTAGAAAACAGGATTTATATCACATTGAACCCTAAAGTTAGAAAGCGATTAGTAAACAACAAGAGGGACTATCTAACCAATAGCCGTAAAAACATTGAGATCGATCATAGAACTCCTGTGTTGGCCTGTAAAAAACTTGGTAAGGAGCCAGCTGTTTTGACTGATAGTATTTTAGTTAAAAAAGGTTTCGATATTTATAAAGATTTTCAGTTCATTACTAATTCTTTTAATGCGCTTAAGAGAGAGGTTTGCGCTAAATGTGTTAAAGGAGGGGACATTAAGCTGTCAGCTGTTGCTTTAGATATGGAAAAGTATAAAGGAAGTTATAAAAGACGTTGGGATAATCTCAACGAATCCACTAGAAGTTGTGTCGGTTGTTTTTATTTCAATCCCAAACTTACTCAAGATGAATACCTTGATTCTCAACAGAACACCAGTGTTTTTCTTATAGACAAGGTTATGAAACAAGAAAACGATCTTAGAGACGGTCTTAAACAACTAAAAGAGCACTTCGATAGATTATCGAATAATTAAAGGAATACTTTGATGGATTATATAGGTTCTAAATCTAAACTGAATGATTGGATCTTTAGTATATTGTATAAGTATATAGATTTTTCAAATAAGGATCTTTCATTTATGGACGCATGCGCTGGAACAGGTGCAGTTTCGGAATATGCGGCCAAGCTTGGCTTCAGAGAAGTAATTTCTAATGATCTTATGTTTTATTCTTACTGTGTTACATACGCTAAATTGAATATGACTTTAGAATTGTTACCAGAAGCCATTCACCATTTACAAATTATGAATTCTATTGAACCTATAGATGGGTTTTTCTTAAAGAATTATTCGGAATTTGGTGATAGATTATACTTTACTATGGAAAACGCCCAATCTATTGATGCCTGCCGTATTTATATAGATAATATAGATAATTTGGTTCTGAAAAATTATTTGCTTTATTGTCTTTTAGAGGCTGTTAGTCGTGTATCTAATACTTCTGGTACTTACGGCGCTTTCCTAAAAAAAATTAAGCCGAGCGCTTTGATCAAACTAGAATTAAAGTTGGAACCCTTTTGTACAGCTAAAAAGAGTTTAGTTTTTCAGGAGGATATATTATCTTTACTTAAAAGTAAACATAAATTTAGAGAGGATATATTGTACATAGATCCTCCCTACAATGAAAGACAATACGGCGCTAACTACCATATATATGAAACACTAGTTAGATATGATAATCCTAAAATAAAAGGAGTGACTGGTTTAAGAAACTGGGTTGGGGAGTCTAAAAGTAAGTTTTGTAGTAAAGTGTCCTGCCTTTCTTTTCTTGTAGATATAATAAATAACTCTACAGCCAGTAAAATTCTTTTAAGTTACAGTTCCGATGGTCTAATGTCTTCTGATGATGTGATTTCAGAAATTAATAGTTTAAATAAATATGAAGTCAATCTTCATAGAAAAGAATATAAACGGTACAAGGCAGATAATAAAAGAAATAATAGAGATGATTTATTATATGAATATCTCTTTGTATTGAATAAAGACATGGAGACGTAGTTTTATGAAAGAACTTATAGTTAACGAAACATTAAAGAATCTTATACCACCATTGTCAGCGGATGAATATAATGATTTAAAAGAAAGTGTTCTACGTGAGGGAATCCGAGATCCTATTTACGTATGGAAAGATGTTATCATTGATGGGCACAATAGATATGGACTGGCTAAGAAATATGATCTGGACTTTGATATAAAAGAGCTAGATTTCGAAGATATGGAAGACGCCAAGATGTGGATGTTGTCAAATCAACTAGCACGTAGGAATGTTACACCATTTATACGTGCAGAGCTAGCACTTAAGCTGAAGAGATTTCATCAAGAAGCACTAAGAGATAAGAAACGAGCAACAGTTATGTTCCCTGATAAAGAACACGCATTGCCTGACATTAGTAAAGACACCAGAGAAGAGATAGCTAAGTCAGCCGGTGTATCACATGGTTATATTCACACTGTCTCAAGAATTAAAGAGAGTGGTAGAGTGGATACTAGAACCATGAATAGATTACGTACTGGTGAGATAACAGCAGGTAAAATTCTTAAAGAAATCAAGAGAGAAGAAAGAAAAGAGATGGCTGTACAAGAGATGGAGAGAGCAGCCCAGCATTACGTTGCTGATGATTCTCTTCAAATAATCAATGCTGATTTTTATTCGTGGTGTAATACAAATCTCGAAGAAGGCGGTGTAGATTTAATCCTAACCGATCCACCTTATCCTAAAGAATACTTACATGTGTGGGATCAGTTGGGTGAGGTAGCAGCAAAAACACTTAAGTTTGGTGGGTATCTAGCTGTGTATTCAGGACAGCTTTACTTTGACTATGTAATGAAGATTTTAGGTAAACACTTGTCCTATGTTTGGACTATAGCTCTTAAACACACAGGACCAACGCAACTTGTTGGCGCAAGAAATCTTATCTGCGGATGGAAACCTATTCTAATTTTTAAGAACGCGCCTCCAGGCAAGATTGTTAGTGCCTCTGGCAGCGCTTTAATGGATTTTATTGGTGAAGATTATAGGGAGAAGGACTTTCATGAATGGGGGCAAGGAGAAAGCGCGGTTGGTTATTTAATGAAGACCTTATCTTACCCCAATGAATTGGTACTTGATCCTTTTGTAGGAGGTGGTACCACCTTAACTGTAGCCAAACAACTAAAACGTAAATGTATTGGTATTGAAATAGATGAATCGCATATAAGTAAAATTAAAGCAAATATAATGAAAGATGATCAAAAATCATATTTACACTTGACAAACGAAAAATAATGCTTATATTGTAGGATAGGAAAGGAGAAATAAAATGAACATAGATAAATTATACGAACCACTTGAATTAAAATCGAGGAGAGGTAGAGGTGGTAATTATAGCTACGTTCCTTGGCAAGATGTGGCGGACAGAATGAATAAAACATTCAAAGGTAATTGGTCCAGTGAAGTGAGATCACAAGAAGTGGTAGGCGAAAACGTGGTTGTGAGGGTTCGTGTCACCGCAACTGACCCAGAGACCCAGATGAGTTTTCATCAAGAGGGGTTTGGGGGCGCAGTTAATAGGGCAGACGACGAAGCAGGTAATCCTTGGAAGTCGGCTTATTCTAAAGCCCTTAGAGATGCGTGTAAGAGATGGGGTATTGGTTTGTTCTTAGATGAAGACGCCGGTGCACCTGCTCCTACAGCGACAACACCGCCACCAGTTCCGAGCGTTCCAGCAGCAACACCGGCTACAGTACCGCCAAGCGCTCCTGCTACACCACCACCAGCAACACAAACAGTGGTTGAGGCGCCTGTACCACCAACAGCTTTAGTAGCAACACCACCAGCATCATCGCTGCCAGTGGCGCCGCCAATGCCACCAGTTCCACCGGCTGCTCCAACACCACCGCCAGCTATGCCTGCGGATGATATGCCAATGAGTAGCGGTAGTGTATTGTCTAACGATGATAGTGGTATTACAGAGGTACAGCAGATTGCATTGGAAGGCATCTTAGGTATGAGAGACCTTAACTATGAAGACTTAGCTAAGGAAGCGTTTGAAGATAAGGGTATGAAATATGACACAATACCCAGAGCAGAAGACCTGACTTATGAGGAAGCGGTAGTGGTAGTTAAATTCGGGAATGATAAATACAGAAACAAGTAAGGGAGCTCAACTATGTCCGAAGAATATAAAGTCATTAAAGAATTTTTGAATGAAATTGATTTTGAACTTTTAGTCTTACAGATTCCTAATGGTGAGTTGGAGGATAAACTAGCCTATTTAGCAAGAGAGAAGGGGAATATTACTAGAAGTTTCTTTGAAGATTTTCTACTGGCAACATGTGTTGCTAATGTTAATCAACTATTACAGCATGTTAAAAGTTTGATGGTGTCCCCACCGACACTGGTGACTATTAGAGAAGAGATAAGAGATTTTATTACAAAACATAATCCTCTGTTAAATCCAGAGAATATATATGTTAATCGTAATGGCGTTCTTAAACTTACCATTGTTGATGAAGATGTGAAACCATATGAACTCAAACAAGGAGAACGTTTGCTTATTGAGAGTAAGAATTGGAATACCTCTTACTACGAAGACCTTGCTGATGCTTATAGAGATAAACCAGAAGGTGAAGAAGAAGAAACTGAAGAACTTAATACTAATATAAGAAGCATAGAAGATTTGGAATTTAATATTGTGCAACAGTGGTGGAAGCGTCTTAATCAGTACGTTGACGTCAAGAAATTTAACACACAAGATGTAGCAAGTATTTTTAAGGAGAGATTTTTCCACAACAGGTCTAGTTTTCAGACCTATATAGTAACCATTTGTGTAGTGGATTTTGAGGATTTGTTCTCACGTTTGGATGCAATTGGTGTGTCGAGTAGAGTAGCACCCCCAATTCTCATGCATGAGTTATATCTCCTTTGCAACACAGTCAACCCGTTCCTGACTTATGAAAAAGCACAGGAACTCGCACCTGAAAATGATGAAGATGAAGATGAAGCTAAACCAACTGCAGCTACTAACGTAGGCAAGTTTTATAATAGGACAATGGCGGGTCAATTGAACAAGAAGAAGAAAAAGCAAAAATTATTTAAGGATATCAATAAACGAGACCTGCTTCAGCTTGCTGATAATATAAAAGTTTTCGTTATTGGCCAGGACGAAGCCGTAGATAATTTAACAGAAGCTATACAGAGGGCTAGTGTTGGGTTGAAAGACCCACTAAAACCCATTGGATCGTTCCTGTTTGCGGGGCGTACTGGCGTTGGCAAAACCTTAGCAACAAAGGTACTTGCTGATGAACTCATTAAAGATAGGGACAACCTAGTGACTATAGATTGTTCAGAATACAGTGCCGACCATGAGTATTCTAAGCTCATTGGAGCGCCAGCTGGATACGTAGGACACGAACAGGGTGGTTTGCTGACTAATGCTATACAGAAAAACCCCTTCAGCGTTGTGGTGTTTGATGAGGTAGAGAAAGCAAGTCATAAAGTACATGAACTATTATTACAGATTTTAGAAGAGGGGCGGTTAACAGATGGTAAAGGTAAGGCAGTACCATTTAAAGACACAGTAATTATCCTTACATCTAACATAGGAGTTAGAGAAATAGATGATATTACTAATACTATAGGGTTTGGTGATGTAGCCGAAGTCACAGATGAAAAGAAAGATGTGGCGATCAATAAGGCACTTAAAAAGAAATTCAAACCTGAGTTCATTAATAGAATTGATTCCATTATTAACTTTAAGAACCTGTCCGAACAGGACTATATGAAAATTATTGATATAGAACTCTATAAACTCAATCAAAATCTTAGGAATAATGACACAGAGTATAAAGAGTTGGAATTAAAATTTAATAAGACACTTAGGAAGTTGATCTTTGAGAATGGTATTGATGAACAATACGGAGCTCGTCCATTAAAGCGTTATATCGAGCGTAATATATCTACACCTTTAGCTAAGAAGATATTGGTTGAGGACATAACAGGAAAGCAATCTATATTGGTGGCTGCCGATGGAGAAGAGATAAGATTTGATGTAGCTGCATTAGTAGAAGATCCACCATTTTATATGTCAGATGAAGAAGTATTGGCAATGTCGGCCGGATCAGGTGAATAATATGAATATGATAGAATTAGAAGTTGGAATAGAAACAATGCTGAGGGCACTTCATGTGCCCTTTAAGAAAATAATTGTTCTAAAAGATATCTCCATTCAATTCTTGGTGGAGGACTTCGGTGTAATGATTTGCGGCATCAACCGTGTCGATTACGCCGAGGTGAATGAGAAAATTAATAACGATTACCCAGGTTGGAGATTGGTTTATATAACTACTAATGATGATTTAACAGAGATACGTTATGAAGTTATATGGACATTAATGCAATCGGGTTATATGAAATGGATACGGATTAATTATCCAAGAGAGTTTAAAAATTTAGTAATTGAAACTGGTTTCGGTAATAGAATTATAGCCGAAAGATTGAAGAGATGGGGCGATTTGCCCAAGAATACATTCTTTGTGCAAGATAATATATCTGCTAAGAGTACTGCTACTAACTATGTACTTACCACTGAACCAGCGTTCTTTGATTACATGCCATAAGGGGGTGAATTGGATGCCTAAAGAAGATGGTAGATTAAAACCAGCTGAACCACGGGAACTCGCTAATCTTAAAGGGAAGCATTTCAAGTGCACTAAATGTGGAGAGCATGGAGTTTTCACCAGCGCTGAGTTCGCTGAAACTAAGAAGTGTGCTGCGTGTGGAGCGCCGATGGAAGAAGTATTCAATGGGAAGGCAAGTACAGGTAGATTAGACTAGGAGGTTTATTATGAGTAACGGAAATGGGAACGGAGTTAATAGTCTCACTAAATATTTAAAAGGTATAGGTGTTTTCTTAGGAGTAATTTTGAGTGGATTGACATTGCTTTGGGGGTTCGATGTTATTTACGCCACAGATGGTGATGTTACAGCTAATAGAATGTCAATAGTACACGCTAGAGAGGACGCGGAGAAACAGACAATATTAGCAGCGCAAGCAATGCAGAAAACCATTGACATGATGGAGAAAAAAGACGCTGCATTGGAACGTAAAATAAAATCTGGAAGACAGAGCGATAAATTGGAATATTTAACAAGACGATACTATGAGTTGAGAGATCTCATGAGAAAGTATCCTAATGATGGTGATCTTAAAGAAGAGTATTTACAAGTTAAAGAAGAAATTCGAATACTAAAAGCGAAACTTGCTAATTAGTTAGGAGACAATCATGACTAAAGAAGAAGCGCCCATTGTAGAGGTGGTTGAGAAGATCCATGATATGTTATTGGATTCATCTTACCCTCTATTACAACAGCTCAGAGAGGCGTGTCCAGGTACTTACAAACACGCCCAGGCGGTAATGGCTATGGTTGAGACTATTAGTCTCGCCTTGGAATTGGATGTTGATAAGATGAAAGTAGCTGCGCTATACCACGACGTGGGAAAGATGTTCAATCCCAAATTCTTCACAGAGAACCAACTTGAGGATGAGAACCCACATGATGCTATGGAGCCAGCAATTAGTTATCAATATATTACCAGGCATGTATCTGATACAGCAATGGTATTATTAAATGACCCTAATTTTCCTCGTGATATTATAGAGATAGCTATACAACATCATGGAACTAATGTAGTAAAATATTTTTTCGATAAGTCAGGAAGTGACGACCATGACTCGTTTAGATATAAGAGTCAGGCGCCTTCTTGTGTAGAGTCAGCAGTCCTTATGATTGCAGACCACGTCGAAGCAACCAGTAGGTCTTTATCGCAACGTGCTAATGATAAATTAAACCCGTTAGAGATTATTGAAAATACTATTAATGGTTTAGTAGATGATGGACAATTAGACGCTGTATATATGCGTTTAGGGGACTTAAAGAAAATAAAGGTCGCGTTGTCTAAAGAATTAGAGGGTATATATCAGAAACGCATTGACTATGGGGAGGCTAAGAAAGAGGCAGCCAAAGAAGAGAAGGAGTAATTTGTGGAATTAACAATTATACTAATATTACTATTATTAATAGCCTTTGGAGTTATATACCGCCTATCTAAAAGAAATAAATGGAAAAGTGAGAAGCTTATAAGTGTGCAAGCACATCTTCAAAGAATAGCTAGTCAAAAGAAAAGTTCTGAAGTGAGACTAGGGAAAATAGGAGAGAACTTAGCACCATTTGTTGAGCATTGGCCCTACGATCCTAATAATTTTAGATTTCTTGGGAATCCTTGCGATGGGGTATCATTTAATTTAAATACTGGAAAGATTGTTTTCGTGGAAATTAAGACAGGAAAATCTAAACTGAGTAAGAGTCAGAAGAGAATAAGGGAATTAATTAACCAAGGGGAAGTATATTTTGCTACTTTTAGGGTAGGAGAGGATGGGTGTGAATTTAAAATAGACGAGTAATCTTTCCATAAAATCGTGGGTTAAAAACAGAGGCCGGTTCCGTAAGGAGCCGGTCTTTTTTTATAGAAAAACAAAATAAACTAACCTCTTAATAGATGAGGGGTAGCCGACGACCTCTTTTAAAGATTTAAATACATATTTAAAAGGAGTGAAAACTAATGTCAAGAAGTTTATTAGAGCAATTAGGACAAATTGACGGCAGTAGAAACTACAAAGACAGTGAGATGGATGCCTCTCTTGCTGAAGTTTGTGGTCGCGCCTACCTGCCCGGCACTTTGGTCGTTTCCTCTGGCAATAGCACAGTCACTGATAATGGTAATAATTTTGAAGGTTGGGAGCTTGGTAGCGTTCTTGTAGTTACAGGTGGTGCAGCCGCTGGTACTTACACAATTACAGCCGTAGACGACGCAGATGCAACGGTTACGCCGACACCTACTGCTACAGAGGCTTCATCGCCCTACAACCGTCATTACCGTAAAAATTTAGAAGATGACTTGAATTATGTCAGAAACCAACTTGACCTCGTCATTGGTGAACAAAATTGGTATGACGCACCATCCTCCACTTTAAGTGGATTGGACGGCCACCAACATGTTGAGGCTGATATAACTGATTTAGATAAATACACCCAGGCTGAAGTTGATGCTTTGGTTTCTGGGACGAATGAATTTACTGAACTTACCGATACTATTTCATCTTACAATGAGGGAAGACTTCTGTTTGAATCTTCCGCCGCAGTTGTTGATTCCGCAGATTTGGTTTTTGACACTGTTTCCGGCACTCTGGAGGTTTCTGGTTCAGTGGTTGCTACTAGAGAAGACGCCCCAGTCGATGAAAGAGTTCCTTATTGGAATGAGTCAGAAGCTAGATTTGACACACAGGGTGATACTTATTTTGCAATTAGCCAAGCAGATGATACGATTGATGTTGGCGTTGATAGTGTCGAAGCTCTGTCGATTACATCAAGTGGTATTAGTCTTCAATATGGTGCTAATGTTGATGAATTTTCAACTGATGGTACTTTAGCTGGTGATTCTGATACAGCTATACCTACTGAACAAGCAGTTAAGACTTATGTTGATAATATCGCAGGAGCTCAGGATGAGTTCCTTGACCTTACTGACACTATTTCATCTTACAATGAAAATAGAATTCTTTTCGAGTCTGATTCAGCAGTTATTGATGACGCAGACTTTACTTACAATCCTACTACCGATACCTTTTCAACCAGTAATATTACTGCTACTGGTAATATGGGTGTATCCGGTACGTTAGATGTTGATGGCGCAGTTGATTTTGATAGTACGTTAGATGTTGAAGGCGCTGTTACTCTCCAAAATAACTTAACAGTTAACGGTACTTTTGGTTTTGATACAGGTACAACTGTTAATGAATTTTCAACTGATGGAACATTAGCTGGCAATTCAGATGACGCTGTACCTACAGAAGCAGCGGTCAAAACTTATATTGATACCGCAGTTTCTGGTACCGATGAGTTTACTGAATTGACTGATACCCCCTCTGATTATAGTGGTGATGCTGGTAAACTCTTAAGAGTTAATGCTGGTGCTGATGCCGTCGAATTTGAAGATGACTTGGTATATGATGGTAGTACTCTTACCATTGATGGTGGTTTTGACTTAACTGGCAGTGCTGATATACAAACTAACCTTTCTATTAGCGGTACACTTGGTTTTGGTGGGCAAACAGTTGATGAGATTGTTACCACTATTACTAGCCCGACAGATGACCAATTACCAACTGCGAAAGCTGTTGATGATCTTCTGTTTGGTAATGAAGGGGCTATAGCATGGGAGGTTGTTGATACTCCTACTGACCGTATTCAACCACGTCAGGAATATATGGGATTGCCTATTTATACACCAGGTAGTCTGACCGTTGGTGGTGATCTTACAGTAACAGGATCGCTGGTTTACACCGATGTTGAAACATTACAGGTTGCTGATAATATTATAGAAATTAATTATGGCGAAAATGGCGCCGGTGTTGTTGCCGGTCAGGCTGGTTTCGAAATAGATCGTGGATCTATGTCTAATTATTTCTTGGTATTTGATGAACCTACTGATACATTCCGTGTAGGGGTTTCTGGTACCTTACAGGCTGTTGCTACTCGTGAGGATTCGCCTGTTGATACTGTTGTACCTTGGTGGAATGATACCGATAAGAGATTTGATACAAGTGGTAGTGCCTACATTAAAGTGGATACAGCTAATGATGATATAGAATTAGCTGTTGCTTCAACTGTAGAAGCTACCGTTGACGCTAATGGTCTTAGTTTGAAGTCTGGTGCTTCGGTTAATGAATTTTCAACCGATGGAACGTTGGCCGACGACTCAGATGACGCAGTTCCTACTGAAAAAGCGGTTAAACTTTATGTTGATACTACTGTAGCTCTTTATGATGAGTTCATAGAGCTTACAGATACACCTGCTGCTTTTAGTACTGGTGATTATCTGATTTCTACTGCTAGCGGTCTTGAGTGGACATCAACCATTGACCATAATTCTGATACAGCTAGTAAAGATGGTGGCGGTGGGGGTGAGTGGAACCATTTATCCGCTGATGAGTATGGCCAAATCTCCGCAGCTGATTCTACCCATTTTGATTTTGGTGGCGGAACAGCATTGCAGGTGAATGGTACTTTTGAACTAGCTTCTGGAACTACGGTTAATGAAATTGTTTCTTCTGCTGGTAGTTTATCTGGAGCGTCCACTGATGATCAGTTGGCAACTGCCAAGCTGATTTATGATGAGATACAGGACATAGTTACTGCTTCTGGCAGTGTTACTCATAATCTTTTGAGTGGTCTACAGGGCGGAAATGGTTCTGATGAATTCTATCATCTGACTTATGCTGATTATCTTACTGTTGGTCATAGTCACCCATACGATGCAACTGGTACAGCTGCAGCTGCTGTTAGTTCTCATGAATCTACTTGGAATCATAACAACTTTCTAACATCTGAAACATCGCACGCTGATGTTGTTGTGGATGGGGACTTTACTTCACAGGGTATTATGCTGAGGGGCGGTTCTGCTGGTTCTTACAGTATTGCCACTTCAAGTAGTGGAATTAATGAAGTTGTCACTACAGTGGTTTCAGGTTCTACTGATGCCCAGCTTCCGACTGCTAAGGCTGTTTGGGATCTCACAGAGGCAGCTGCTAGTGCTGTTCATACCCATTATGATGTTGATGGTACTTATGTATCTGATACTTCGTGGACTTACGGTTCCGGTTTTAGTGTCTTGCCTGATAACCTTTGTGTTTTTGTTAACGGTCTTAAACAACGAATTGGCGCGACTTATGATTGTACTGTGGCAGCATCTGGTGCGATCACGATCACATTCTTGTATGAGGTCGCATCTGACAATTGGGTTAATCTTACCTATACAGCTACAGACTAAGCATTATATATTTATAAATACAATGAAGCCCTCGGTTCACCGGGGGCTTTTTGTTTTTCAAAAAGTCGGGGGTTAAAAAGGCAAGCCGGTTCTATAGGCGGCTGCTGCTGAAAAAATTTTTAAAAATAAAAAAAGACAAGTAAACAAAGTTTACTCATCTTTCTTTTCCTCATATTTCCAAACATTATATAAGTTAGGAAAGTGCCAATGAATACCAAAAGCACTATCGTTTATCACTACTTCTTTAGTGATATCATCCACTAGTAATAATGACCCGCGACTGGGGATATTAGTATATCTAAACTCCAATGAGTGGTTTACACCCCCGAGTCGAAAGCCAAGCTTACGTATTAGTTTATAACCCCAGTTGGCCATGTTATTTCTCCAAAGTGATGTTGGTAATCTGTTTATCGGCCCAACACTTATCACACATAGTTATAACCCAACCACTGCCTTTACGTTCACCAGGCTCACCGCATGATTCACATGTTTTAGCAGCTTTGACTTCTGCCGCAGTGATGGCAGCGTAGGCTTCGTCTGACTTATCTTTATCGATACCACCAATATAGAATCTCAAGCCGCCAAATTTTTCTTTAACCTGCATGGCCACCGCACCAAGTGGTTCTAGCTTGGCACTTAACTCATCGATGATTTTATACCAACCCTCACCAACTGAAAGACCATAGGCCATCATTGTACCATCCTTGGTTGTTCTAGCCAGCTGATACAGGTTAGGATATTTCTTTATAAGTTGTTCTTCCAATTCTCTTTTCATTATATGTTCTCCTCGTCTGGGGTGGTTGGATTTGAACCAACGACGACTGGCTTCAAAGGCCAGCGTTCTCCCAACTGAACTACACCCCAATGACTACCATATTTTCTTAAGTGTTCTACCCTTAGATACGGGTATATGTTTACCTTCTTTTTTACAGATGCTGGCGAACCGATTCAAAAAGAGCCAATCCTTTGTTGTTCCAGCGCACAGCCTTGAAATACCTTCTACACCTATTGCGTAATTACCAGTCCCCCTGCACACCTTTTTGACATCAAAGTTGTCTTTGACCAATCTATTACCATTTAATTTGTCTCGATATTTGAGAAGGATCCCCCATTTATCATGTGTGTTTCTGATTGTGCTGCCGTCTTGACCACCTGGATATGTCTTCAACTTCTGCATGAGCCCATCGTGGGTTTTCCATTTATCTATGTGTGGCGATCTACCTGCTCTGAACATGAGCAGATATGTAGATATAAGAAAACTATTTCTCATCCATCGGGGAGATGCACTCAACATAAATATAAGATGAGCTTCTTTTCCCCTCGGCGACACTACTTCTTGTACACGGGTGAGAGGCCAACTAACTTGGCTCTCAAAATGATTTATGATTTTCAATCCTCTCTTCACGTAGCGTCTTATATTGACATGTCGCTTATCAATATCCTTATTTCGATCGGTCATAAAAAGAACAAGGACCTCGAATTTAGCCCTATTTATTCTAATTGTTTTCTTCTTATGAAACGCATGAGTTTCAATACTGTTTATCAGTGTTTCTCTGCATGAAGTCCAACCCCGTACTGCAACTATACCACCCTTGACTCTTCTTGCTAACGTAAATTGTGGCGCTTCAGTATAATAATACACATTTAAATCACCCATATAGACCAGCTCTTTCATTATTACTGTTCCCCCTGCTTGTATAAATTATTTTCTCTTATAAAATCAGCAACTGTTTCTGTGATGAACATATCATTCATCAGAATTGCTGTCCGTTCTTTATCACCAGCCATCAGTTTCTCTCTGATGAAGACACCATCTGTATTACTGGGTTCAATATTCTCGCCTATATAGTGTCGGTTTCCATTCTGATACACGCGTTGATACCAATCGGATATATTATAGTATCCTTTTTTGCCTCTGGAAGCGAACTTGTGGCCGTTTCTTCTACCTACAGTCAGGAAATTCAACTCTCTGGTAAGCTTTCTACTGCCCTTCCAGCGCCTGAGAGAAATTGCCTCGTCTACCCCCAGAAGAAATGTGAAGTCATTATGACTATAAAACTTAGAAAACTTCAGTAATGCTTTTGTTCTTCCACATTCAATGTTGAAGAACTCTTCAAAGTCTGACACCTGTACATAATCACCCACGTCAAAATCTTTGATAGCCTTCTCAATCATCTCTATTCTTTGATCTATTGGTGTGAGTTTACGATCAGAGTTTGGATTCTTGTTGTATGGTAAGATCCACGCTTCCTGGAATGGTAATAATGGTTTATATTTGGCCTTCATGGCTTCTGGTATCCACCCAGGTTTCTTGACAAGCTGTCCTGTAGCAGCCCTGGTCATAATTGATGCCAATACATTTAAGTGGTAACTGGCTATTGGATCAAAGCAACCACCGAACACTAATATTCTAGCCACTGTCACACCTCACATTTATCATAACATTTTCTATACTTGGAGGGCATGAAGGCACTAAGGCCCTCAAACCCTCCTCGTATATTCCCACCCACTTCCCACTCGTCCTCGGTTCCATTGATATGTTATCCTGTTAGGAATCTAAGTATGGATATCACACTAGTCTATTTTAGACTACCCATAACTTTATGACTCCAGTGGATGACACATCGACAAGAACCATTTGTAAAGTCCTTTCGGGGAACGCTGCGCGTTATGCCTACTAGAACTTTGAGTCTTGTTTACCAAGAGAGGTGCAAAGTCTCAAGGATATATAGACTCTACTACAAACGCTTTTTAATCTTTGACGCACTCATATGACTCAATGTATCAAAGGCACCAATGTATATATCTTCGCTTAGATTCTCAAATCCTGGAGCAGAATTAATCTCAATGAAATAGACCTTTAAAGCGTTGTCTACTATGAAATCAACGGCACCAAATGACATACGACGTACTTCCAGGATCTGTTTTGCCATATCAATGGCCTCTCTAAACACAGAGAAAGCCTGCGGGTTGCGTACACTAGAAAAGAAACCACCATTCTTGAAGTTCCAGGCAATTTCATCTTCATCACCAACCCGCTTCTGAACATGCCAATCTTTCATCCACGAGAAGGCGTGTACCCTAAGCTCATACCTTCTATCTTTGACGAACTCTTGGTAATATTTGTGAGCCATCTTAGATCGCCCAGTTGCTTTCGCTATACCTATGCCCCCTATTGAATGAAATTTCTTTATAATGAATTTTTTAGGGCTTGTACGTCTGGGTAGAGAAAGAAGGCTCTTTGGAACCCTTATGTCTGCTTTCCCAGCATCTATAACGGCTCTATATTTATTACAACCAATATTGTTGTTAATTAATGGAATTTTTCTGGCATTAGGGTTGATACGAAAGAATCTCGAGAGTCTGTCTCCGGCTAAACCATAGTTAACTATAAAATCTGGTTTAGCTCCTTTTTTATATAGGGCAACACTGGTCTTCTGTCGTATTACTCTAGCAGCTTTCGAGCCTTTCTTAGAAATTAAACATAACTTAGCCATACCAGCTCCTTAATCATCCCAGAGGCTCTTCCTACCAGAATAGATGTCATCTAGAAAGTTTTCGAATCCAGTTTTATGACGCTTAGACTTACTGTTTGTTCTCAAAGACGTCATCTGCCGAACTTTTTTCATGTTCTCCCTATCCGTGTTTTCATCTACATCGACAGGTGTTTGTATTTCGTTTATGTGTCTGAGCATCTCAGTCTTGTTTCTTTCATCTGCTGCCAATTCAGCACCAAGACCCATACCTAAACCAATTGAGATAGCATCTATGCCATCTGGTTCTCGATCAGATACCTCTTCTGCCTCTGTGAGTTCGTTATGTTCTAGACCAACCTTATCGTAATAATCAAATAGAAGATCGTCTGCTTCATCACTCGATCCAAAAGCATCTTCAAGCGTGTCTTCATCCTCGAACACATAGGAAAATTCACCTGCTCCAACACTATCAAAATCACTCATAGTTTTTTTCCTATTTAAATTTATTTAAGACTTACCTTACGTCTTGTGATAAGCACATAGTAATCAACTGTAAAAAATAAATGGACGATTAAATACAAGTCCGTACTGCAAACGTCGTCTTTTGCCAGCTACGTTGCATGATCTGTTTTCACAAAAACAGAATAAAGATGACTTGTATTAAATCATTTACAATTTATCACATAGTACTTATCGTAGTTCGGGAAGGTTCAATAACGGATACAGCTAAACCCGTTTCCGTATGTACGGAAATCTCCAACCGATTTTTGAATTATAGTTACACTGTAAACCTTCCCATTTCTAATATATTTATTAGAAATATTTATGGTAGATGAGTTGCGAGTTTACCCACCTACCTATGCAAAATAAAAGGAGGTTGTGCATCGGTACGAATCGTAGTACCTTGTTCGCCTTGTTTTTTAACGAGAACAAGGCGCTAAAACTCAGCCCACCCCTACCCACACGTTCCTACGTCCTCTCACTGATACGGATGGAACAGGTTCCATAGGAATACTGTTGCGTGAATCTTAATAGCGTTTCCCTAATTTGCATTCATCTATATATTAGATTACTGGCGTTTCGGTACTTTACGTTTAGATTATTAGCGTAGCGATCCGGTATACATGCTCGCCGTTATCAGCTTAATGAAAGAACATACTAATCACACCCCATTCATCGCAAAGTCTTGCCATCTTTGCTCCTGGGGCGGCGTCTCCTTAGAACTTAGCCGATCTCTAATAGTTAATCGGCGTATTCCAAGGAAGTGGTGTCTTGGGAGAGGCAGGGAGTCGAACCCTAGTGGTTTAGCTTTAGGTGTTACCACCTGTGACCCAAATAGCGAGAACTAACGTCCGTAGGTTCAAGTACCCATTGGAGACGAATACTTGATTAGACCTACGATCTGCTCTATCACAACCTCTCTGGGTTTGTGTGTCCTTTAATCTGGCAGGGATTCGAACCCCACTTCGCTAAACATTCAGTTTGAGTCACTATCTAGGGGTACCCAGATATTTGGTTTTGCTTGCACCCTACCCATGTGGTAGACTAGTGCTCACTCAGATCCTCATTACCGAGGACAGGCCGGCAACTTTTTGTATTCATGGGCGCTGAGCCGATGCGCCCGAAGGTTTTGCTGTCCAAGCTGACTAAATGTCTATCGTACTATTGTCCTGGTATATACGACAGATCAGGTACTGGGTCACGTTGTCCGGTGAACCTTTTCACATCCAGCGATGGTACTAAGTGATTACCGTCGAATTCACGACCCACACACAATATATTAAACACCTCAAAGACCATGTTGGTTAATAAACATCCCAACCACCCACCATCCTTGTACGACCCAACACGCCTTACTTGAGGTGTATTAATTTGCCGAAATCATTTAAATTACTCACCACAAAAAGATCAGACACCTTAGCGTCATACCACTGTTTTGTTGGCTCTGACTCACCAGCAACCATAACATAACTATCATACTCTATCTGAAGTATTAACTTATGCCCGAATTTTGATTGCCTGAGTCTGAATCTGCCAGTTGGTGTCATGATTTTACGGACTCCTGATATAAATATTCAGTTGCTAACTTCAATAGGCTGAGCCTAGTATTTAGCTTCCTATTCTCTCTTGCCTTTTCAAGGATGAAGACAAGGATGTCTCCAACCTTTTGAGAGGGCTTAAGGTGAAACGTGTTCATGATGACGTTGCCATCAATCAGCAAGTCTTTCATATCAAGACTTCCGCCACGTTCATATACATCTCTTATCCTTTCCTCAAAATCTTTCTGCTTTTCCGTGACAGCGATGGTTTTCAACCCATTACCTTTTCTCTCGGCCATCCTCAAACGGAACAACGGTATATCACTAAGGTTGTCAATATTACTATCATCAATCTTGGCTTTCTTTATGAACCGCCTAATTGCGTTATCAGTCCAACCACTGATGATGTCCACGGGATGATTACAAATAGGACACTCATGAATAGTGTCTGGAAAAGCACTTGTGGGTCGAGCCCACTTACAATCTTTTGCTTTGCATTTGTATACATCACTAGTATAGTGGTACATATGTAGTTGTACTAGTTTAGCAACAGCCGAGATAGTAGCGTTGTCATACTTCAACCGTGTCATAGCGATCTTAGTTAGACTTGCTCCTACGGATTCATGTTTATGAAATGTTACTTTATCTCCAATATACTTTCTGGTATCAGGTTTGCCGATGTCATGGAGTAATGACGCCAATCTAATAATTAAATCAGGCTCAGCGCTGTCACATGCATAAACACTGTGAGTAAACACATCGTATTTGTGATACCTTCTATCCTGTTTGACACCTATACATCTTGCTAATTCAGGCAACACGTGATTTAGTATCCCCAATCGGTGCATAAGTTTAAAGGACTTAGATGGTTTCTTACTCAGTATCACTTTATTGAGATGATCTCTCACGTTCTCAGCTGGTATAGTTTCCAACAGCTCTGTCATGTGTGGAATAACACCCAGTATTTCCTCTGATAAGGTGTAACCTGTTTGAGCAGCCAACGTAATGGCTCTCAACATGCGCACTGGGGACTCCTTAAATCTATCCACAGCAGATCCGTTAGCATTGATAGCTCTCTTCATTATATCAACTTTACCACCTACTATATCTATCACATCGTTGCGTGATTTATAATCTATAGGTAGATACAATGCGTTGATACGGAAGTCTCTGTACTGACAATCTTGCTTCAGAGAGTTCCTTGAATCAGGTATCTGTCTTTTGCCACGCCGAGGCTGTGTAATTTGAGCCTCTTGCTTATCGCCGTTAGCTCTAAAGTATACCATAGATATAGTTGCTGAGTTACCCTTCTTAGATAATCTAACAACTTTGACCTTTCCGTACTTCTTAAGGAACTTTCTTATGTCCTTAAGGGTCATCTTCCTGACAACTATGTCAAGATCTTCATTCGTTTTCTTTCGTAAGAGATCTCTTACATAACCCCCAACAAGGTACACTTCGGCCTTAGTTTCTTTCTGTAGCCGACGTAATACTTGTAAAGTTTTCAATCATATCACCTCCTTTTTAACATCTTCTAATGCCTCTTCAAACGTCTCAAATTCGACGATGAAGTCTATATATTCAGGTGGCATCTCTTCTTCCATTCTAGCAAGAAGACTGCTACCCTCTATTACTAATCTCCTAACAGCATCACTCGTCATTGATTTCTCCCTCCATTACTGATAGTAAACGATCTCTAAATCGCTTAATTTTATAGTGTGACCAGTGTGGTGGCATACCAAGATCTGCTGATATTTCCTTGTACGTCTTACCCTCCATAATACCTTTTGCAATAGACAGTTCTTCATCATCCATGTACTCCATTATCTTATCGACAATGAGTGCTGCCTCCACTCTCTCACTCTCCCTAATAGTTTCTTCAGGTGTTGCGCCGATGAGGTCGTCGGCTGTCACAGTGGGTATATGCTCTGCCCTCTCAACAAACTGCTTGTAAGGAACCTTTGCTCTTTCGGCAGCATAAGTGAGTTTGGTTATGAGATCCTCTACCTTTTTCATTATTTCTTTAGGTAAATTATCGTTTATCGAGGCGCTGTAAAGAACCTCATAACCAAGGTCGTAAGCATTCAGTAATCTTTTCACCTGTTCTATATTAGAATAGGACTTCTTAATATAAGATGGCACATGTACTGTTAATGAATTCTTTCTCACAAATTCGTTAAGTGCATCTTTTATATAATATATCGCCAATATTCGGAAATTATTACTCCTATTAGCGTCCCAGTCTCGTTTGGCTCTGCCAAGACCTATCAGAGCCTCACCAAATAGATCACTCTTAGAAACGCCAGTAGCCATAGCATATGATGCTGACATATTGTTCAAGAGTTTATCATACTCTTGGTACAAAGCTTCGGCATCTTCTGGTGTATCAGCAAGGAAGAATTTTGGCATCTCCTCTTTGGAGTACACAACAGACTTCTTTACAACGTCGTATTTAAATCCACCAACGTTCTTATATCTGTTGCCCCGGCCATCTGTATCTTCCCACTTTATTGGAGTGCTCCTGAATGGCATTATTTCCTCTCATAACCAACATCTATAGTCATCTTAGCTTTAGCTTCACCAAGATATCCTGAATTTTTGAGGTAATCTTCTCCCCTCTTAGATAGCACCCTACCCTTACCACTCCTGTGCATCAATCCTTTTTGAATCAAGAAGGGTTCTATAGATGTTAAAATAGTTTTAGGTGCCTCATTAACCACAATAGATAGATTGTCTAAACCGAGTGGGCCTTCAGCATCATATAAAGTTTTGAGTATCTTCATTTCGACTGATGTAAAGCCCTGCTCGTCTATCTTCAGCTGTTCGAACACCATCTCAACAGTGTTCTGACCAATAAATTTCTCACCTCTGGCGATAGCCATGTCTCTAGCTCTTCCGAGAAAACCAACAGCTAATCTTGGAACGCCTCTGCTCCTCTCTGCAATTGCTTTCACAGCGTCGTATGTCATTGCTATCTTCGCAACGTTTGCTTTTGCCGTAATGATTCCTATGATTTCTTCTTCGGCGTATGGTTCGAAGATAAATCTCAACTTAAACCTATCTCTGAATGGTTTAGATAACTTACCATCATCTGTTGTTGCCCCAATCATGGTGAAATAAGGAGTCCAATGTACTTGACCAGGTGATTTAGCTTCAAACATGAAGTTCTCCATAGCCAGCCCTAATAGTTCTTGCCCGTAAAGAGGTAGCTGATGGACTTCATCTAGAAATAGTATACTTGGTCTTATCCTCCCTGTCCTATCACCAGTCGGGCTGTAGTTATCATGATTCAATCGCTCCAATGTTTTAGCAACTGAGTTATAGTCTTTGAGATTTTTAGGAACCACAGACACAACGTTAACATGACGCTGGGTGGCTACATACTTGGCCATGCTCGTCTTCCCACAGCCAGCTGCACCTGAAAACAACATGTGAGGCATCGCTTTGTTTCTTTTATCAGCAGCTAGCGATGCTATCTTAATTTGTTCTTTTGTGTTTTCATGTCCAATAATCTTCATGTGTTGCCTCTTTAGGTCATATACTGACCCATGTTTTTATTGTCTTCAGTTTCTTCAACCTCATCATCCCCCTGTAACTCAGGAAGTTTGGGTTCGAAGACTCCCTCTGTGATTTCATCGAGCTTGGCCCACATCCTCTCCAACGCCACTTTGCTAGGTTTTCTGCCCTTTGTCCTTTTCAACATGGTCATTTCAGGCTCTTTCTTTTGATATGAGTGGGTATAATTATTGAAACCGGCGTTCGTATTGTACCCACATGCTGCCGTACGTCTTCTTGTAGCCGTGGTGTCGGTGCTCTTCACGTCATCATCGGCGGACGCCCTATCAGTAGGAATGGAATTATATGTAGCCACATCAATGATGCCTTCATCATCTTTGTACATCCGCTTTTCTTCAAGCATTTCTTTCACAACATCAACGAGCATGTTGTATGCTTTTTGCTGGTCTTCTTCCTCTTTTGTCATAAAGACCAATTCTTTTACATCATTCTTAAGTATTTCAATATGCATGATGTCATAGTACTTGGTGTTGTAGAGGGATGTAACAGGCTGAACTTTACTTGTGACCGTGGGGCCTGCTTTTTCATGATAGAGCAAGAAGAATTCGTCGCCTTCTTTCTCTTTGTCATCTTCGACTTTGCTTTTAAACCCACTGAAGAGTCCTCGAACGACATCAAATTTACTGCCTTCAGTGCTGATCAATTCCACGTATACATATTTTAATGCGTGTTGTCCTTTAGACATGACTCAACTCCCTCCCCATCGTTATAATGTAATGATCTCTGGACCATTTACGCCCCAGTGTTTGAAACCCCAAGCTCATAGCCATACGTAGACTTGGTGTGTTGTCATCCCTTACCGTCATATATACATGTTGTGTTTCACACATACTCACGGCCAAATTTACCAGTTGCTTTGCTATTCCACAACATCGGCGCTCAGGTATAACACACACATGCATTATCTTACTCAAAGTCTCAAACTCTTTTAGTAAACCAGCACAACCAACTACTCTGGAGCCCTCTATCTCTACAAAGTAGTCAGTTAAGCTGTGTTTTATTGCAAGGGGGGTGTGTTTAACATACCATCTGTTGTATTGATTTATCAGCGATGACACCTGACGTGACATCTCATCTACAGATAGTGCTGTATAAAACTCTCCCATGATTAATCCTTACCGAACATTTTGGCAAACACTCCATCCAAGACTGTTGCTTCCTCTTCTGAGTCGATACTGTCAATCATATTGGCCATCAGAGCGCCTTTGCTCTTGAGTTTCTCCAACGCAGAACCCATCCTGGCAGCTTTCACGGCCTTGGTTGCCTTGGTTGTGGTTTTCTTCCCCGCCGCTGGTGCCTTGGCAGTGGTCTTCGGAGCCAGAATTTCTGAAATCTTCGCATCAAAAGCTTTGACATATGCTTTGAATGGGGATTCTTCCAGGCCTGGGCCGGTATTCACCTCAATAATCCAAGGTTTACCCTTGATATCGAGGACACAATCAACAGCACCGAATTGCAGACCTAATGCACCGACAGCTTTGATGGCTTCCACCTCCAGATCCTTGTTGACTTTGGTGATCTTGGAAAACTTCCAACCAATGTTGTTCTTCAGCGTCTCGTCGGCGCCATCCAGTTGTTTCGCCTGGCGTTCCAGAACCATTATGGCAGTAGCCTCGTCGAAGGCTTGTTCCTTTTTCGCCGCAATGTTTTTCATCTTCTCCAGATTCTTGCGGACATAAGCCTTCTGAAGCTCTTCCTGTGATCTCTCCACCTTTTTCACTGCGTGGAGAACCTTGTCTGCAAAAACATGAAGTCTGAATTCGGTTTTGACCTCGATCAATTCCTGGATGTATCCTGCACCCTGATCGGCAGCCTTGGTCACATTTGTTCTCATTGGGCATAGCCAGAATCCTTTCCCACCTTGATGATATTTCTTCCGGGCAATGACAGGCAAAGATAATGTGTTGTTATCCAGGGCAGCTAGTGCGCTTGCCATTGGCGCATACTTGGGTACCTTTACATTGGCATCCTGCATGACATCCAATGCAGCCAGTTTATTCCTGTTTGTCCTGATGTTGTTGGGGTGATTCAATACCGGAGTCTTACCCAGATTGACTGACTCTTTTGTCTTGGCTCCCCAACCTATAACCAACGAGGCATTCTTGGGTTTTGTTCTACCACACTTCACGCCCAAGGCTTCCGCTATTGCCTGCCCGGTTACGTCTGTTGCTCCACTGAACCAAATATAAGCATTATCTTTACTCATGTCAAGACCTCCATTGTATTTTTTTTAATTTATTTGAAATGTTTTTGACCACGATTAAATATCTACCAGAAATTTCTTCTTTCTTAACCAATTATTCTGGATTTGTTTGTCGAAGTCATTGAAATGCTTGGTATGCAATTTCAACAACTCATACAGGGCATCTATATATTTGCTGTATTTTCTGTATGTTGACAATTGTTGCATCTCATTGTGCCATGCTTTCAGATATCTGGCATTAATGTCAGCAGCTTTAGATTCATTCAAGGCTTTGACCATATATGAAGAGCTTCTCACGCAATTCAGGTCCCTGGTAAGGGGAATGTCGGCCCAATGATCAAACCCTTTCTGGAATAGATTAGAACCCCTATGCTCTGGCGGGATGATATATTTCTTGGCATATTTCTGCGAAGCAATCATCCCGAATACCTCATTTATGATAGCTTTTGCAGTACCAAGCACACACTTGGCAAGAGATGGGTGAGTCAGCCACATGCCACTCAACGTGCGGTGTTCCAACCGGCCGTTACAGACACGCCACTCACCAAAGTATCCGTATTTGCCCATGGTGCATTTGGTGCGTCTCGCAGAACCAAGTTCTGCACCGTCCAACCTAATCATAGGCAACGCTAACAACTCATCAATAATCTTGTTCATAATTTTGAAGAAGTATTCTCTATCGCTGCCTGGCAGACCAGCAATCCTTGTTGGGTTACCTATGTGTATGTGTCCACCAATTGGAAAATCTCTTCTGTGGTCACGGAAGTAGCAGCCGGTCATCCATTTCAAGTGACTTATCCCGACTGTCAACTTTTTGTTCTTGAACACCTTTTCGATATTCTTCACCAACCCCTCGGGTGTTAAAGCGGGTGATGGTCTAACTTCTGCCATAGCACCATCATACCCCAGCTCACCGTAATGAGGTAGCACCCCACCCCTGTTGGCGTAGAAGGGTGTATCACCATCAAACAAAAGAAATTCTGGATCAGCGCCAATAACTGTATCGTTAATGTCATCAGCGACCCAGATATTATCACAGGAATTACTCTTGTTGCCAACAATTGAACTATAAGTTTTCGACGTAACAAATCCCACTCTGCGCAATTCGTTGGGAGTCATACCCTTTTCCCTCAGAGCACGGATATCAGAAGAGAATGCTTTGAATATGGATAAGAGTTTTGTCTTGTGTAATCTATCCTCTACCTTACCAGAGTCAGGATAGACTTCCACTTTTTTCTCACCAAAGCCCATATGATCTCTTGTAGGCTGGCTCATCCTTATCAAACTGTTTTCATTCCGTCCCTCTTTCTTGTTAGTATCCATTCTCTCGGATCTTACTAGAATTAGACTTTCTTTACCCATGATTTATCTACCCTCCTTAGTCTGTACCAAATTGACAAGATTTCTCATCACTTTGTTTCCCCTGAGATCACCAGGTGAAAAGATAGTATTTAACATCTGTGTAGTAATTTCGTCGCCTCTATTCATGGCTTTGGTTACAAACCCATCTAACTCTGGATAACTCACGCCAGATGCTTCGCTAAGGAGATTTATCAGTACTTTGAGTTGTCTGATTTTGTTCTGACCTTCCAGTTTCTTCGAACGCATACGTCCTATCATAGTACGAGCGTTGTTTCCGCCTCTCAGGTCAAGTAGTTCGCCATCACCCTTCTCTATCATACGTGCAGTATACCCACTGTACCAGGCATCAGACATCATTTTCTTCTGCGCTCTGTTCATCAAAGCCGGCAATGGCATGTTGGTTAAGTCTGTTGCATTAGCAATCTCTAAGAAATTGCATATATCATCGTCTGTTTTAAATTTTTCCTGCGCACTTGCAAACCCACCAGCTCTTTCAAGAACTTTCGGATGTGTCTTCATATCAATTTCTTTCTTCACACCCACTGCTGTTCCTTCGCCGGCAATGGATCTTAGATGGTTTATTACATTTTTAGTATGTATTTCAGCTTCATCGCTGGCTGGCTTTATGTCGATTTGGTTTATTTTTGCAGTGGAGGTGGGCTCACTATTGATGGTTTCTTTTGTGGTATCTGCCAATTCAAATTTAGCTTTGGGCGGAGCGTCTCCCTTCGAAAATGTTTTGTTGATCTCTTCACCTTCCTTGATAACGGCAGAGTGATCAGGTGTCGCCACTTCACCCGTTTCTGTGTTGACTTCCACAGATTCGACACCTTCTATATCATCTAAATTTTTATCAGAAGACACATCATAAGCAGTTTTAGCAGTGTTCCATACACGACCTCGCTTAGACTGGCCCGACTGCTCCTCCGACCCTCCCTCTTCTGATGATGTCTCTGACGTGCCTGTATTGTCCTTGGACTTTGACTGGTTCGACAGACTTTTTTTTCCAGTTGCATTTCCTTCACCGGTGTTACCGGCAGTGGGTTTCGCCGCCCCTGTACCAGCGGTGTTGCCGTACGTGGTTTTCTTCACAGTATTGCCCCACAGTTTATCGATTCGGGGAATCTTCGAGGTTTCACACAGATCATCTATTTCTGTTTTGGCTCCAACTTCTCTCCGAAGATCAAACAAAAATATACTATCATCCGGCATGAACTTGGTGTCGACATCATCTTTGCTGAGCGGAATGAAATTCTTAGCTCCACCATATAGATGCGCCATCTTGTTGTAATTCCACAGGGCTTTCTTAATAAACTTAGTTTCCGACGCCAGCACCAAGAGTTTCAACGGTCTGATTATGGCCGCTTCTAATGGTCTGCCATCTCTGAACGCTGCCATTTGATACGGATTGTTACCACTGAATGTAAGGCAGCAATAGCTTCCGTGCAGGCGTTGACAGGTCTCCAGTAATAACTCCTTAGAGAAAGGCTCATTACCATTGTTGGACAGTTTATGGATCAGTCTGAAGATTGCTTCACTGTCGACTGTACCATCCCGCGCACCTTCAAGTTTCTTGAAAATCTTTTCATGATTAGATAGTGTACCATTATGAATACCCACGATATCACCAACTTTAATGGGGTGGTTGTTAGCATTATCATCAGTATTTCCAACTGACGATTTTCTGCAGTGACCAATGAATACCCTTGCCGGATGTTTCTTCCGACGCCAGATCTTGAGGAACCCCTCAAAATCTTTTTCTGTATCACCGAACCTGGAAAGAAATTCTTGAGCCGGGATACCCATCTTCTGTAACATATAGTCACAGTTATCAAACAGTGCTGCTACGCCAGTGGCATCTTTACCTCTGTCTTGAGTCTGTTCGAGTAATTCACTGCCTAAATAGATCATGGATTCCTGTCTCAGTTTCTCTTCCTCTTTGGTCGCTGCATTATCAAATGCAAGAAGTCCGACTACTCCGCACATATTAACCCCCCTTAGTTATGATGTAGTATAGTATGTATTAGCTGTACTACTGCCAACATATGTACTATTTGTTGATAGATATCTATAACTGACGTCATTATTACGTATTGTATCACCGACTGATTTTGTTTTTACCTTCGCCTTAGCCTTGCCCTTTCCCTTTTTACCCATGTGGTATTCTTCAAACTTCTGCGCCGATGTTGTCATGTTAAGTAACATATCTATAAGGTCATTCCCCACATTTTCATGTGGATTGGCAACACAGCCATCAACTTTGAAGATGTTTTCCTCATAATTTGTAAGCATGATGGCTGAATTAAAAGCTACTAATGGCATGCCGTTTGGCTGTCCGATATCATCAGATACCAATGATATTATCAACCCCATACCGTCTACTTTTTTAGGATTCCATATTGGTACACAATAAGAAACATCAATGAATGTAGCATAGAATTTACATGTTGCATGCTTAAAGAAAGCGGAACTAGTGTGTTGAAAGTTGGAACCAAAGGAACTGTAGTGGTTGTATAGCTTGAATATAGCCTTAAGCTTATTAACAAAATTGGCTGCCTCTTGATGACCAACAAACTTAAGTGTAATAGCTCCCCAATGTTTAGCATATTTTATAACATAATTTATTGTACCCATGCTAAATTTTTCTATTGGTTTGATATAGTGTAGATTAAACAACCTATTACCATTAACGACTCTTAAATTCTCTACACCTATTCGGCTGTTGATAAAGATACCACCGTTGTATCTCGCTGGGAATAACCCATGTGTTTCTATTTCTGTTGGTATGCTTGGTATGCCTGTCTCAAGCATGTGGTTTCTCAACTTGTCTTCTCTGTTTATAAGACTACCACCCTTTATGAAGTTGAGTGCTTCTCTGTTCACCAACACTTTAGAACCAATGGGATGCACATTATGTGGATCATACTTTACTCTTGCACAATCCATATCACTTAATTCGGAGCCTATGCCAAATATGTGTCCTTGGTGATGAATCATTTTACGTTTACCTCTCTTAACAAAAGTGGTAAGTACCACTACGATTACAATTCAATTCGAATTTCATTTTCGAAGACGATAATAAATTTACCGCCATCGCCTGACTTGGCAGAAGCTCTAATTTTTTGTATGATTGGGGATGAAGAGTCATAATAGCTTTCTGCATCCATGCACCAACTGACGCGTAACCAGTCACTCCTATTTCAGGGTAATGGAATACATCTATAGGCGAAGACCCCTTCACCATCCACATTGTCCATGGGTTCTCAGTGTCTATAATACCACATGCAAAGCTTCCAGATAATTTCTCAGTAGCGCCCTGGATAGCTTTCACCATGCCTTCTTTCATTCTTTCCAATTGTGACTCAATTAGCTGAAAGATCACCTCGCTATCAACTTCCGCCTTGCGCCTCAGGCTATACTGAACGTATAATTCCTCGTCATTACTGATAATGCCATTGTGTGTTCCGATAAGCCTATCACAAACTATCGGATGGTTGTTACCGTTAACTCGGTGTGTCCCCTTGGTTTGATGTCGACAATGACCAATGATCTGTGTAGTAGGTCTGTTCACACGATCACCTGTGAATTTGACGTGCTTGTCGAATGCATCGTGAAACTCAGCGGAAGTAATAAATTCTTCCGCTCTGACGTTATGTTTAACTACAGTAACCTCATCTTCATTGGCTATTGCAATACCAGTTGCGTGTGTCCCTCTGATTTGACAAGACACAAGAAGTTTTTTAACAACCTCTTTGATGTCCTTTGGGTTAAACATACTTCCATTTTGAAATCCTAAGCCGAAAATTGCACACATATGTAGTATCCTTATTGAGTACGTTTAATTTTATCCACTATAAAGCACGTCACACCGCATATCGAAGCAGTCGCGAGCATAAGCAGTGTCCATATACCTAACAGTACGAACATCAGTATAAATGCTGAAACATCCTTATATATTGCTGCTAGTACTACTAGTGTTACTAGTGTTACTATTATTACTAATATTGGATCCATAATTACTCCTTTAGAGAAGTACTGGAGCTCCTATTGGTACCGACCACACTAACTCACCGTCGTCTTTCTTCATGTCGACGAAATACCTTACCTTCTTCCTGAGTTCTTCGTCGGTGTCTTTGGTTTCAACATCAGGGTGTTCTCTTAGAACACCTGTCACTTCATGTATCCACTCATCTATATCCCGACACTCGTCGATGATTCTCAGATCCATAATCTCGCTTAGGGTATTCTCAAACTTCCCTTCCTCGGTCATGATAATTGCAAGATCGTCTTCAATCTGATTCCAGGTAGCGCCATCGCACCTTCTTAGTGCAATCGGTTTCTCGGCCAGCTTCTCTAACACCTGATAAGAAGGCCCAATCTTTATCAAATTGTGTTTCAATTGACGAACCAAATCCAATGACTCTGTGATCAAGTCCTCATAGAATTTATTAAGATGTCGAGTGTCTCCGAATCTGTCGCCGTCTTGATAACTTTTCATATTGTTGAGTAGAGCGCCTTTAATCATCTCTGCTCTCTCCATCCACTCGTTGCTTTCGATTTCAACAACGCCGTATCTGGAAATTTCGACAGCTTTAATCATCAGTGAGTAATACATGCATGCAAGAGCCGCGACAGCACTTGGTGAATTCATACCATCCGCTGCTCTCAACTCGACATGGAGTCTGCTCACATCACCTGTGTTGGAAGAGAACTGTGTATAGTTATAGTTTACCCAACCATATTTGTTCCCACCTGACTTATGAGATACTTCTTCCTTAACTGCACTCATGCTGTTTAGGATAGCAGATATAGGTAGAACAGACACTCTGAATTTCTCCCATCTGGTCAGGCGTTCAGGTTCATCTAACGCCATCACCATCCAAGTCATCGCGTTCTGATACCTTCTAACAAGTTGATGGAAATTAGCAAGAATGATGGACGGCATGTCTTTCTCTAGCTCATTGATTTTATTGGGGATGCTGGAGTTGCTACCATCAGGAACCACCTTACCATAATAACTGGCAAGCAGATGCATATGAATACTACATCTTTCATTGAGATAGGCACCATGTTTGACTGAGGTATCGATGATTTTCTTAGCCATCTTGTAGAACTCCCAGTAGTCCACACGCCTTCCAATTGTGATAACCTCTGCACCCTTCTTACCCAATAGTGAACCGTCTGTAGTGATGCTGTGCACACCACTCTCATTTATGGTACCATAGGTATTACTGGGGCGGAATCGTTGCTTCATGGTCTCCCTGATGTGCTCTGGGCTCTTTTTGGGATCGTATTTGAACTCGCATCCCTTACAATCCACGGTGAAGTCGGTGCATATAAAGCATGTACTCACGAAATTAGGGCAGTTGATTCCATGACATGCAAGTTTGTAATGTTTGCACTCCTCACAGTTGTCTTTCTTGCATTTGTCACTGGCATTGAGGCATCGAGCACGCAATCTCACACTTTCGCATTCTTCTCTCAGCGCACACTGCGCCCAGCAATCATTATCATTCATTCGAGCACATGGACAAGCATTACTCTCACCTTTACAGGTGCCATTCTTTTTGTTGGGCAAGTTGAATTCAAATTCCAGCCCGACTTTAAGAATTTTATGCAGATTACTCTTCCAGTACGCTACATCTGCTGCTGAGAGTGCTGGATAAATGTCATTTTGAATGAAAGTCCATTTGTCTTGCGTGTTTCTCATCGTAAAACCTCCCCCAATTCTCCTCAATATTATTACCGAACTGAATTCCACTAAACAAATACTCAAAGAATCTATCCACCGACATCTTCCTTGTTTTGTATCCGACCATCTGACGCACGTCGTCATATATAGCATTCAATCTACTGAATGCATAAGTTGTATCAGGCACACATATCATAGAAAATACATTTTGATTGTCCGGCATGTTTGGGTATAGTTCTTGAATGTGTTGGGTGCATTGCATCTCCTGTAGATTCATAAAGTTGTCAGTGCACGCATTGATCCTACTGACTATGTCCTCTATTACCACCGCACCCAACGCTAGAATTCCCTTGGTTAGAATTGGATGTCTCAATAGTGACCCGCCTGGAACCCTGTACTCTAATGTCCTGTTGTCAATCCTGAACTCCCCAGGTTTACCATACTCGATATATGTTGATGTTCGTCTTCTTATATCCGTATTACCTTCTGGAATTATGGAAGGGACACCAACATAATAATCCATGGCCTTCACTACTTGTCTTATCAGTGTTTTGACATTTCTCTGAAAGCCAAGCATCTGATACGGGACACCATAATGAAGATGGAACCCAGCAGTAGCACCTTGATAGTTAGAAGCACCATAGAACATTAGGTTTTGACTGACTTGTGGTTTGAGATCAAGCATCATCCTTGCTTTGACTATGAGATTCATGATGTTGTCCGTTACTATGCTCTCGTCCGTACTTGGAAGGGGCCTGAACTCTAAGAGCATTCCATCGTTTCCAACGTCGCCACTTTTACCAAAGTAAGTCCTGGCGCATACCATACCGCTGTTTCTACGGTCAACTAAAAATAATTCTGGGTCACAGCCAAGAGTGATGTTGTTAACCGTCTCAACGTCTTTTGTTCTGAATGTATCACCTTTTATCAGGTCGAATACTTCTGAAGTAACGTACACTGATAAAGGATCTGTTGCTACATCTTCCTTAAACGCTGGTGCTACTTGAAGGTTTACAATACCACCCTTCTTTGTCTTCATATTAATAAAATCATGAGTGCTCAAATCGAATTTCTGTCGACAAAATAATGGCACTCTTGCTACACGATTTTCGAACCCCCTGTTCCAATCGCATTCCTTTGTCATTGTGTCTGAAATTTTTATTCCTATCTCCATGTAAAATCACTCCCCTTAATAAGGTTCTATTGATAGTCCTAATTTTTCGTAGACGTTTATCCGGCAGTTCTTACCTCTACCAGCATGGAATTGATTTTTCAATACACCAATATCCACATCTACATAATCATATACTATCGCGTCGGTTTTACCAGGAGCGGTTCTTTGAATCCTACCAACGAGCTGTTCTGCTTTACTCTCAGCTCTGAATGGCATGGCGATGAAAGCCCTATTAAGAAAGTCCACATCAAATCCCTCACCTAACAGAGAGAAGGTAGTGACAAGCACGGTGATTTTATTCTCATTGAAACGTTTCACTTGTTCTTTAACGTATTTCTTTGAGTAACTACCAGTGGCTATACCTGTTTTATCCCAGCCAGTTGAAATCAGTTCGAATAGGTCTTCACAGTGTACTTTCCTATCGCTGATTACTATACAAAAGTTTCCCTTAGCTGCCTCTGTTATTACATCACCAACGATGGTGTGGTTACGAGACCTGTTGCCGATGATGTTATCCTTAAGTATTCTTTGGATATTGTTATCTTCAACTCTAGGAGAGTGTATAGTTCTGTATCTGACTACTGGTTTCATTATACCACCATGTTTTTCCACTTCATCAATAGGTATGGTCACCTTTGGCCAACCAATGGCTTGAAACATTATTTGTTCTAACTTGTCCCGTCTATATGGTGTGGCGGTCAAGCCATATAAATAATAACTGTTTAGCATACCTATTACATCCATAAAAGTTCTTGCCGGTGCATGGTGTGCTTCATCCAGTATTACCAAACCAAACCTGTCTCGTATAGCGAGTAGATCTTCTGGTCTTCTAACTAAGGTTTGAACCATACCTATAGTGAGTATGTCGCCAATTTTCCATTTACCCCTACCGAGAAGGCCTATCTCCCCGATAGATGGTAGGAATGACTTAGCTCTTTCCTCAGCTTGGTCTGCTAATGGCCCAGTATGGGTGAGCCATAATGCAGGTTGTCCCAATAGTGGTACTAAACTCAAACCAATAACGGTCTTACCACTGCCAGCAGGTGCTACTATAAAACCCTCAGTCTCACCTATAAGTTTAAGCACAGCATCGTATTGATAAGGTCTATATTTTATCTCCCTAGAATCTATATGTAGAAAGTCAAACTTAGATCTGTTATCAACCAATGTGTAATTTGTATCAGTTTTTTCAGCAGTTGTTATTAGTTTTTCTCTTAGACCACGTGGAATCAACAGGCTGTTATCAGGTAAGAAACTAAAATTATATAGATGTGGGTCTAGCCCCCACAAACTGCGCCCGGCTTGTTCTGCTTCCGCATACTTAGGGTTTGGCACCTTCAGTATGCTTATTAACCACTCCTGTATCGCCGATGGCGCGTTTTTCACTCGAATTTTGTTCGATAGTTGTATTTCCATCGCCTAATATTTCCCTGATTTCATCAATGAACTCTGGATTACAGATGAAGGTAGGATAAGGTTGCACTACAACCCTTCTTTTCTTCTTTTTACTCCTCTTCCTTCTTCTGTTTTGTTCCGCAATAAGTTTAGGACTAGTCTTGAGTTCACCATTCAATTGGTTTCTGAATGAGAGGAAACAATCCTCTTCGTACTCACATCTATTGAGCTCGTCCCAGGAAGTAAACTCACGGCCGCAGACACCTGACTCACAGAATATGTGTCTCATTAAATACATCAGGTTGTCATCACTTCTCTGACTTGCAGGATTAGCTGAATTTTCTATCCATGTAGTCACTTCCAATATTTTAGGGAAAGTTATTTTAATAAAACGTTTCGGATTCAATTTATAAATCTGATTATAGCAGAAAAAATTATGCATCCTAGCTTCATCAGTTTCACAAAGCTTACATTTAGCGCAGACAATTTCTCTGAACTCGACCTTGCTAAACTTATGCTTATTTTTCTTCTTCCTTTTTCTGCCTTTTCTCTTTCCCATATTTATTTCCCAAAGACCTCTTTAGCTGTTCTGCCATCAGCTGTTTTCCAGAAAGTCCAACCGCTACGCCGGACCCCACTGGCCGCTTGAGCTGCCGCTGATAGAGAACTGTATTTTGACTCACCTATACAATAACCATCTTCTGTTACTGTTAGGAGAAGGGTACCATTTCTAACTGACGTACCCATGAAAATTGTCCCTGCTGGGATTCTACCATCACTATTTGAATTATAAGCGTTGTCATTCTCTCTTCTGTCCTTAGACAAGGCTCTGAAGCCAGAGTTAATCAACTCGGTAAGCTGATTAACCCTGTCTTCCATTGCTTTTAGTCTATCGGCCACAGACAGCTCTTCAGGATTAGTAATGGTAGCAACACTTGTCGAGTTATGCGCCCTACCAAGAGCAACTTTTGCTCTGTCCATGAATTACTCCTTATCATTGTGGAAGTGGTGGAACACCGCCGCCTGCATCTCCTGTAGGCTCAAAGGGTTTATGCCCCAGGTCAAACTTTTTGACCACAAAACGATGCTCTATGGAACCATCAGCAGTTGCCCAGGATTTATAATAACACCAGGCGGCTAACTGACGGAACTTTTTGATATGTCCCTGTTCAATAACTCTGACAGGCCCGTCGGGTTCAACCATCAGCGGTACGGTGAGCTCAGTATCAATGTACTGATTGTTCGCACTGCGTGAGGTAAACTTTGTCCTCAGGTTGAGGAATGCATACCCATCATTCATGACAGGATCCTCGGTGATTTCACCTTGGAACATACAATGGTTAATCATGGGCCCTACGAATCGTTTTTTCTCACCCATTTTACACCTCTCTTTCTTTTTGTTTAGGTTTCTTAGGCGCTGGGCCTATATTTTCTTTGTGGAGCACCACACAATGTCCCCTTTTACCAAGACCATCGCAGCTCGCTCCGCCGACATCTTCTCTCAACTCCACAAAAACCTTACCTTTGGGAAGATGTGATAGGATAGAGCATTCCATTCCGTTCAAGGCTTTGTCTTTGAATGAGACATTACCCTTCACGATTCGGTCAGTGTTGGCAACCTTGAACACCTGTTTGATATGACGTGGTTCAATCCAGTAACCATAGCCATCAGGACATGCCCCATCAAGATTGTGCCAGCCATCAGTACGCTTCTCTGAACGTATACCTATCTGGGGGCCATCGCCCCCATCACGCCGGATGATTTCTATGGACACCCTTGATCCTCTATGAAGATGACCAAGATTATCTATGGCAATTAGGATGTCACCTGTGGTTACTTTTTGGCCATTAACGGTGATGTATTCCTTTCGCGACATTTAATTTTCTCCCGAACATGCGGTTCCTTATGTGTTTCTTCAGGTCTTCTTCGTGTAAGGAAGGTTCTTCTTTCCCTTCCAAAACTGTGTCCAGACATTCACATAAAGCGGTACATGCTTCTTTTATGTTTTCATCTTTCAAAACAGCTAACTCCTTTTCCTCTAATATTTCATCCAATTTAGTGCGAACCAATCCTGCTTTACCGGAGACCGACCACTTGAACATCCGACTTGGGATGTCAACTGCAGGCGCTTCAAGGAGATTTAATAACTCAATCCCCTCAAGCTTACATCTACTAGCATAATAGATTAAGTTTTGTTCCCTGACTATTCTGGCTATGATGTTAGACCATCCATTTTCCTTAGCAAGCTCGTGGTATCTAACCAAGTTAAACTGCGGTCTAGACAGCTCCTTGGCTTTTCTCCTTATGGTATCGCAAATTACGCTACTTATATGTTCGTTGAAGCCAGCCTGTACTAGCTGTGCTACATTGCCAGTACATGTGGCGTCGATTACTATCTCATGGAGTGATTGACCACCATGTTTCTGTTCGAAGACTGATTGAGCTGCCTTCTCCATAAACATTTCGATACCTACCTCCAGTTTCTTATTCATTTCCAAACCAGAGTTCTCCATGATACGCATAAGATTGTATGTCAGAGCGATGACTGGCCCCGTTTGAGCTTTTACACCAGTATTCTTCTCAACTATCTCAGCGTGTCTATCGTTGGTTAGGCATGTGAATGGCTGTATATTATAATCATTTAACCTCATACATTTAATATGTGGCGCACCTTTGCGAATATTCAACCGCTT